>Ga0207105_1112_pt1 | contig 19811 bp, 13 predicted proteins | sample Alteio_BWMinHeat_77_FD_153569 | JGI IMG/M metagenome (GOLD analysis project Ga0207105, IMG submission 153569) | Enriched cells from forest soil in Barre Woods Harvard Forest LTER site, Petersham, Massachusetts, United States -... | ecosystem: Environmental > Terrestrial > Soil > Temperate forest >... | reverse complement strand
AAGGTCGAAATCAGCAGAACAGATGAACACTACCATCTGTGGTGAGTGCGGTTCGGGAATGAGCCATGGACCAGGAGAGCTTTTGCAATGACGACCGGTGATTTGGTTACGATTGTCGGCTCTGTCGCCGCTGTTTGCACGACGTTTGCGTTCGTGCCGCAAATCCGCAAGATTCGCCAAACCGGCGGCCGCGAAGTGTCCTACGCCATGCTGAGCCTTTACGTCGTCGGTGTGGGACTTTGGCTCTACTACGGAATCCTGATTCGCGCGCCCGAAGTGATCATCGCGAACGCCGTTTCTGTGCTCTTCAGCGGCGTATGCATCGCCATCAAGTTCGCCATGGAAGACAGGAATGTGCCGTTGGCGGCCGAGCCTGGACGCAGGAGGCGTATCGCGATCGACATGGACGAAACGACTGCCGACAGCCTGAAAGAGCATTTACGGCGCTATAACCAGGAATTCGGCGAAAACCTGACGCGCGAAGATCTTCGCGGTGGGCACCTCGAAGACCACGTCCCTGCTGACAGAAGGGCATTCGCGCATCGTATGGTCCACGACGAGACCTTTTTTGAAAATCTCGACCCGATGCCCGGTTCGCAGGAAACAATCCGTGAGCTGATGGAGAAGTATGAAATCTTCATCGTCAGTTCCGCGATGGAGGTTCCCGAGTCATTTGCTGCGAAGCTCCGCTGGCTCTCCCGCCATTTCCCCTTCGTCCCTGCCAGCCACATCGTGTTTTGCGGCGACAAGGGAATCATCAATGCCGACTACCTGATTGACGACACACCGCGCCACTTCGCCGGGTTTGCGGGCGAGGCCATCATCTTCTCAGCGCCCCACAACGCGCAGGAGACCCGCTACCGTCGCGTCGAAAGCTGGGACCAAGTGCGGGAAATCTTCCTCGGATCACCACGCGAGAAGCGTGCCGCCAAGAAAACCCAGCCGCAGCTGACCGCCATCGGCAGCAAATGAGCGTCTGGAAACTTTGCCTACGACTACGCTTATCCCACGATAAGGTCCTGTAATAGCATTGACTTGGCGGTCGGTTCACACCTAGCATCACGCACGGAGGGCGACTTGGGACCCGAGCGTTCACCGGGCATTCGGCGAGCAGCTTCCAGCGTCCTGATTCTGGCGGGCATTTTTGCGCTCTCCTACTTTGGCGCCCGCCCGCCGCAAGCCAAGCCCGCAGACGCTCCGGCTTCAGAGTTCTCCGGAATCCGCGCCTACAACCTGCTCGGCAAGATTCTCGAAGGTGACACTCCGCACCCGCTGGGTAGCCAGGCCGACGATGCCATTCGCACACGAATTCTGGCCGAACTCGGCCGCCTGGGCTACCAGACGCAGGTGCAGACTGCGTTTGACTGCGATGAGTTCGGAAACTGCGCGACGGTGAACAACGTCCTTGCGCGAACCGGCGGCACCGACAAATCCAAGCAGGGTGAAGCGGTGCTGCTTGCGGCGCATTACGATTCGGTGCCCGCCGGGCCCGGTGCGGCCGACGATGGAAGCGGCGTCGCGGTGGTCCTTGAAATCGCTCGCGTGCTCAAGACTCTTCCGCCGCAGCGGCGTTCGATCATTCTGCTGATCGACGAAGGCGAAGAGATGGGACTGCTTGGCGCTCGCGCTTTTGTCGACTGGCATCCGTGGGCCAGGGAAGTGCGCTCGGCCGTGAACCTGGACGCGCGCGGGACCAAAGGCGCCAGCCTGCTTTTTGAAACGGGAAGCGCCAACGAATGGCTCGTTCAACTCTTCAAACGGTCGGCAGCGCGGCCTGTCACAAGCTCGATTTTCTACGACGTCTACGAGCACTTGCCCAACGACACAGACATGTCGGTGTTCAAGGCCGTCGGAGAACAGGGCGCGAATTTCGCTTTCATCGGGAACGTAGCGCAATACCACACGCCGCTCGACAGCCTCGTCAATTTGAGCATCCAGAGCACCGAGCATCAGGGCGACAACGCGCTCGCGATGGTTCTGGCTCTTGCGAATGACGACACCTCAAATCCGCCTGAAAAAGAGGCGGTCTACTTCGATCAGTTTGGCCGCCATCTTTTCGAATGGCCGGCGAGCCGTGCTCCGGCGATCGGAATCGCTTCGGCGCTCCTGCTGGCCGCGCTGCTTGCGCTTCTTTTTTGGAAGCAGCGAATGGCGCCGCGAGAATATTTGTCGGGCCTCATCGCGTTTTTAATGGCTCTGATCAGCACGGCGGCGCTTGCACTTGTCCTCTACGGTTTGCTGCGTCTTGCGGGCGCTATTCCCGTCGATTGGGTCGCGCATTCGTTGCCTGCAAGACTCGCTTTTTGGCTGCTGGCACTGGCCGTCGTCCTTGTGCACGGAATTGCGTTCGCCCGGAGAGCCCGTTTTTGGGGGCTTTGGCTCGGCGTTTGGACCTGGTGGGCATTGTGGGGCGTCGTGATCTCATGGGTCCAGCCAGGCACAAGTTACCTGATGCACGTGCCAACGTGCGTCGCGATGGTTGTGGGCCTGCCAATCGCGGCGTTTCGAAGCGAGTCCGCCTTCGCGCAATGGATCGCAGGGATTTTGCCTATGGTGGCGGCGGCAACTGTGGGATTTGCCCCCCTCATCATGCTCTATACGGCAATCGGAGTTCCGATTCTTCCCGTGCTCGCGATTCTCGTCGCGTTCTTCCTCACGCCGTTGATTCCTTTGTGCGTCGATCTAAGCGGTGCAGACGGTCTGGTCGCCGTGTCCATTCCCGGGGTGCCGATTCTCGCGACGGGTCTTGCCGCATTTGCAGCCGTCATCGTGCCCGCATACTCAGCGCAGGCACCAGAGCGCGTGAATCTGCAGCTCTGGCAGGATGCTGACTCGGGCAAGGCGCAATGGGTTGTCGAGCCGGAATCGGGTCGCCTGCCCGATGCGATCGCACTGGCGGCTTCCTTCCGCATCGCCCGCAGCGGAGAGGTTCCGTGGGCCCACGGCAATGCATTTCTTTCGGATGCGCCCGCGATCGAACTAAGCGCACCGACGTTCACCGTTCAGGATTCGTTCATCGAAGCAGGGAAGCGTCACCTGGAGGCCTTATTGCGCTCCGAGCGCGGAGCTCCGGCGGCTATGGTGATGTTTCCGCCTGATTCCGGAGTCGAGGGCGTACGAATGGAAGACGTGCCGGTGCCGCCAGAGACATCGCGAGTCCGGGAATTGGTAAACGGTTGGCTCGTCTATCGCTGCCCGGCTGTGCCGCCGAAGGGAGTGGCGGTGAGTTTCGAGCTGCCGATTGGGAAGCCCGTGGTCGTCACCGTGATCGACCACTCCTACGGCCTGCCTGATGAGGGCGCGTTTCTCGCGCACGCGCGACCGCTCACAGCAGTGCGATCGGGCGAAGGCGATGTGACTATCTTCAGCCGCCGCGTGCAATTGAATCCTTGAAAAAGTGAAGAGGTCAGAATTGGCGTTCGAGTGTGCCTGTGAGCACGAGCGAAGGGTTTGCGTCCTGGTCGAGAACAAGCGCCTGGCTGTTGTTCACGATGTAGTAGATCAAATTGTATGTGACGGCAGGGCTGCTTGCGCTCAGCGCGATTGTGCCGCGTCCGGCCGTCGACGGCGTAGCGATCGTCACCGAGCTTACCGGGTCCCCCGCGCGGGGCTGGAAGAAGTTCACGTCGAGATTTCCGAACGAGCTTGAGAGCGTCGATAGCTGCCCGTCCACGTTTTGCGCGGACGCGGCTCGCGCTCCCTGCGAGATGCCTTGTCCCGCGAGACCTATCGCCAAGCCTCCGCCGGTAAGAGAGGTGACCGAGGTCTGCTGGTAGGCGACGCCCGTCGAGAGGTTATTGGGATCGATCTCAAGCAACAGAAAGCCGCTCTGGAGCTGATCGGTCTGATCAGTCTGGTACGGATACATCGCGTATTCGGAAAGATTGGCAGACGCGGTGGTTGGGCAGGATCCTGTGCCGGTATAGACCTTCAAGTCGACGCGCCCTGTCGTTGAATCAACGGCGTAAGGGCACGAGACCACAGTGGCATTCGCGGCCACGGTCGCGCCGCTATGCGTGTCGAATGTTCCGCCGCTGATTGTTCCGGTTCCGCTCGATACGACCACACCGCCCGCCGCATAACCCGCCGTGGCAGAAGTTGCTCCGCCCGAAACAAGCACGTAGTTTGCAGCAGCCAATCCCGGTGCTCCAGTCACTCCGCTGAATACAGTCCCGGCAAGATAGCCGCTCGTCCCGTCAATCTCGACCAAATAGAGTTCGGTGCCGTCTATCGCATAGAAGGCAAACTGCAGCGTTCCGGACGGTACGCTGAGCGCGAGAGTGCCGCGGCCCGTGCCCAAGTTCGATGTGTCGAACGCGTAAGATGAGTTGGCCGCGAGCCCCGCGCCCGTCGTAATCGTTGCGCCGGAGCCCGCGCCGTCGTGAATGTCGATGAGCGACCCCGCCGAGGCAATCGTTCCGCCATTGGCGGAAAATGTTCCAGCGATACCCTCTGGTGCCTTCGACGCATCTGCACCGAGCAGGCTGAACACGTAAGACCCGGAAATCTGAGAATTGGAGCCGCCGATCGCCGCGAGGCTTTGCTCGTCCATCGAGCCGCTTCCCGTGGCCGACGAATCAAAGCGCGTCACGATCGCGTGCTGGTTTGTTGTCAGAACGAAAGCCAGGGTTTGGACGCCTTGATTGGTGTTCAGCGTCGCCGTGCCGCGGCCGTCGATTCCCACGTTGTAAAAGCTTGTGGATTTTATCTGCTGCTGTTGAGAAACGCCGGAAAGGAAACTCGAGACATCCTCAATGCCGCTCAGAATGTGCCCTTGTCCGTCCGCAAAGAAGCTGCCCGCGCCCGCAAGGAACCCCTGAGAGTCGTTGCCGGCGAAAGAAAACGCAAACGATCCGTGGAGTGCTAGGTCCGAGTAAGTGATCGCAACCGTCGTCGATGCGGTCACCGCGGTGCCGGCGCTGTTGTCGGTGGCCGTAATTTTGACGACGTCGCCCGGGGGAGGAAAATCAGGCGCCGTATAAACGCCGCTATTTGCGTTGATCGAGCCGATCGCTCCGCCGTTCGCCGAGGTGACTGTCCAGGTCGCATTCAAATCGCTGAGGCCGTTGAGCGTGGCCGTAAAAGGAGCACTTCCGCCCGCGGGTACGGTAGCTGGCGGAGACACGATCTGGATGCCAAGACCGGGAGTGATCGTTAAAGTCGCGATATTCGAAGTAACCGACGTATTCGCGCCGCCCGCTGCAGTTCCATTCGGGTTGCGCTGGGCGATCGCGGTAATTGTCACCTGGCCGTTGTTTGTCGAAGGAACCTTGGTGGGGGCGGTATAAATGCCCTCTTCAGCGTCGTTGACGTCCGCCACGATTGTTCCCGTTGCGACGCTTCCACCGGAAACGCCGTTCACTTGCCAGGTTACGATCGTGCTCGTCGAAACGGGCTGGGTTGTTGTCGAAGTTTGTCCCGCAATCGTAACCGTAGCAAGAAACTGCGTCTGGTCGTTCACCGAGACGCTCACCGTAGCGGGACTAATCGAGACCGCCGTGACGTTGCCGGCGGTCGCGCCACCTCCACAGGCGGAAAGAATCGCTGTCATACCTAGCATCAGGCAAAGCGCTGCCAAAAATGTTGCGCGTCTTGAGTTAATGCCCACTGTTGCCTGTGCCCCCTCGATGGTCGCCGTCACAACAAAGACGTTAAAGAATACACGAGACCGAGGCGGTTTCCGAGAGCCAATGGAAATCTTCCCAGGAGTCGTGGTGTCGGACATATTGGACACAGCCAAGCCCAAAGGGGTTGCTCCGCATGGTTGACCGCTGACTGGACCAGAACCTGGTCAAGCCGCCTCGGGAGATTGGCGCGGCTGTTTTGTTTTTGGGAGGGACCTTCTGTTATCTTAATGCGCCGGAAAAAGGCTGGTTTGTGCCGAGAGACTCGTTCGCAGGTCTCGGCAATCCAACCTGTGCGCTTTGTGCAGCGTCCAAGCAAGGGCACCTGACAAATCGGCGGAACTATCTGAAGAGGCGAGGGGCGATCCCCGAATGAAAAAGCTCGCAGGAATTTTGTTTTGTGTGGTGGTGTTGCAGGCCGCGCCTGTTAGGGCGCAAAACGCACCCTCGACGCCGCAGAATCTTCCGAATACGCCGGCTCCGGCGCCAAGCTCGGCCGGCAAGCCGCCCATCGCGGAAGAGTACAACCCACGCATTCCTGCCGAGTTCGAGATTTCCGCGGGCTACGTTTTCCGCAGGTATTCGCCGACGCCGTCAACCGGCTTAGCCATGAACGGCGGCTACGTTTCGGTGGACTACAACGTCTTTTCTTGGCTCGGAGCCGCGGCCGAAGGCCTCGCGGTGGGCCGGATATCGGGATCGCAGAGTCTGGGGACGTACGAGAAATGGGGCATTGTCGCGGGATTGGGCGGCGCGCAGTTCTATCCACTGCGTCATCGAAAAGTGACCCCGTTTGGCAAGGCCATGGTCGGTGAGGGCTACTACGTTTTGTCGTCGCCAGCGTTTGCCGATTTTCCTGAGAAAACCACCACGAGCACCGGCTTCATTTACGAAGTCGGCGGCGGATTCGATCTCCGGATAAAGCGCCATTGGTCGATTCGCATGGTCGAAGGCGACTACGGCTCCACCGCTTTTCTCGGCGGTACACCCCGTCAGTTGTCCTACCGCATCTCGGCAGGCGTCGTCTATCTTCGCGGTGAGAAATAGGCCCACAGCGTCGCAGCTTCGCGCCCCGTCTTACGAATAACTACCTACACTTTCGAGCCCCATCGCTTCCGAATATCAAGTGCCATGCAGATTGCCCTTGCGAAGCCGCAGGACTTCGTTGCAGATTACGGCTGAATGGGCACGAATTTATCCAGCCCGACGCCGCGCTTCGCGTTCTTCGCGGCCCTTTTCGTCGGCGCGGCAACATTGATCTTCCAGGCCAGCAGGCTTTGGATGGCGGACACGCACGTCGGGTCAGGCAAAGTCGACGAGATGCAACAGGGTGCTGCGCTCGTTCCGCAAAATGCGGACGCCTGGGACCGTATAGGCCGCTACTACCTGCTCAGTTTTTCTGACCCGGATATTCCGCAAGCGATTTCTGATTTCCAGCGAGCCGTAAAGATCGATCCCTTCTCAGAAGATTATTGGCTGGACCTTGCCAGCGCTTACGACGCTTCTGGCAATACGCTCGCGGCGCAGGACGCCTACGACCACGCACGCGAGGTCTATCCCGCATCTGCTCTTGTTGCTTGGAATTATGGAAACTTTCTTTTGCGCGAGGAGAAAGACACCGAAGGGTATGCCGAAATTCAGCGCGCGGTTGCGAGCAATCCCGAACTTTTACCTCTCGCAATGTCGCGCGTGTGGCACGGTACCGCCGACGTGAATCAGCTTCTTGACCATGTGGTACCGCCTAACGTCGACTCATATGTTCAGGCTCTCAATTTCCTCGCAGGGATCCATCAGATGCAGGCAGGCCTTGCTGTGTGGACGCGGCTCGTGGAATTGAAGCAGCCCATTCGATTGGACGTCGTGTTTCCTTTTCTGCAGGAACTTGTTCGCCAAGACGACGCGGATGATGCTCGCCGTATGTGGAACGAGGCAGTTCTGGCTTCGGGCGAGACCCAACTTTCAGCGTCGGATGATTCGCGCATCTCCGACGGTATGTTTGAGGGCACATTCCCCAACGGTGGACTGGGTTGGAACTGGCAACCGACTCCGGGCGCAACGATCGATTTCGATTCTTCGACTCCGAGCGGTAAGGGGCGCTCGGTGCGCCTGGATTTCAGCGGCGGTGTCAACCCAACACTAACCCAGCCGTCGCAGTACGCGGCTGTCGAACCAGGCCGCACCTATCACTTCCACGCCGCGATGCGGACGCAGGACATAACCACCGACAGCGGCTTGCGCTTCGAATTGCACGATCCGAACCACAACAGCCCAGACATCCAAACCGATAACTTCACGGGCACTCATCCTTGGACGAATATCGACGTGGATCTTCCGGTCGGATCCGAGACCCATTTCCTTCTGGTTCGGATGTTCAGGGCGCCAAGCAGGTTCTTCGACAATAAACTGGGCGGAACGGTCTGGATCACCGACCTTTCGCTCGTGCCGGCAAATTCCGCCGTTGGACAGCCGCATCAATGAAAATTCTCCGGGCAGGGCTGTGCGTGCTACTGGCGTTCGCGGTACTTGCGCACGGCGCTGTTGAAGTCTGGTCGGAATCAATCGCTGAAATCGCGGCCGGGCTATTGCTTGCGTTTTGGTTGAGCCTCGCTCTGTTCAATCGAGTTCCGGAAATTCGATGGAACCCGTTGAACTGGCCCCTGCTGGCGTTTTTGAGCATCGGACTCGTCCAGCTTCTGGTTCGCATTACGGCCTATCCGTTTCTTACGCGAACAGAATTGCTGCGAGCAGGGGCTTGCTGGATCGTATTTTTCCTTGCCACGCAGGCGTTTCGCACGCGCGGCGAGTTGCAGATGCTTGCCTGGTTCCTGGTACTTTTTTGCTTCGCCGTTTCATTGTTCGCGATAGTTCAATATTTCACTTCAGGTGACGAACTGTATTGGTTTCGTCCCGTCACGGCCGGCATTAAACCGTTCGGACCTTACGTGAATCGGAATCATTTTGGCGGATTCATTGAACTGACATTGCCGACCGGTCTGGCGATGCTTATTCTTCGCGGCGTCCGCCGCGATCAAATGCCCTTCCTGGCAGTCCTGACTATCGTCCCGATCAGTGCGGTGGTCCTTTCCAGTTCGCGCGGAGGAATTATCGGAGTTGTCGTCGAGATCTTTTTGCTCATGGCGTTTCGGTTTTCAACGAAGGGTGCCGAAAAGATCCGGTTGACGCCGATCGCCGCAGTCATAGCGGCGACTATTCTACTGATTGGCTGGGTCGGCGCCAGCAACGCGATGGAACGATTTTTCCCAGGCAATGCCAATGGCGTATCGTTCGCTCGCAGGGCATCCATGGTGCACGGCGCACTTGACGTCTTCCTGGCGCATCCATTTTCGGGTTCAGGCCTGGGAACGATCGTGGCCGTGTATCCGCGCTACGAAACGATGTACGACGGAAAGCTCGTGGATCACGTCCACAACGACTACGCCGAGGCGTTGGCCGAAACGGGAATTCTCGGCGCGGCTTGCGGCGTCGTGTTCTTGTTTTTTTTGTTTCGCGATGGGCGGAGGAATTTTGCTGCCGATCAGGGGCAATTTTCGCGAGCTCTTCATTGTGGCGCAATCGCGGCCGTCGTCGGCTTGCTCCTGCACAGTTTCGTTGATTTCAACTTGCACATTTTCTCGAACGCCATGCTTTTCCTTGTACAAGCATTCCTGGTGACGTCGCCGCCGGTGCCCTCCGGCGCTTCCGTTCGCGGGGCAGATTCGAGTGTCAGCTTCGCACCAGAAATGGGAACAGGCTCTGAGAGCCGCCGGCGCAGAAGACGACGCTAGTTTGCGGCGGCGAGGCAACCCCTGACAGCACTACAGCCTCTCACCAATACCAGCCCACAGGTTCCACTGTTTCCACTACAGACAAACCCAGGTTGACAGTGCGCCAACGTCTGAGCCATATTGTTCTGGGGTCATCTCTCTCAATGGTTGTTACAGTCCGCGGGGTTACGGACTGGCTCAAGTTGGTTTGTGTCCTGTTGCTCCTGAGGATGGCCGTCCCGAGCCTCCTGCTGGGGCAGAGCCAGGCCGTCGAGACTCCGCAGCAGTCAAATCAAAAGATCGAACAGCTCGCCTCCCTCGCGCGCGCTTCGAATACGGATCCCCCTCTCGGAGCGGGTGATCTGTTGCACATTGACGTATTCGATGTCCCAGAACTTTCCCGCGATGTTCGTGTTACTGATTCGGGGGTCATCAGTTTTCCGCTGGTGCCTGAGAGGATCCCCGCTGCGGGCCTCACGCCGTTTCAGCTCGAAGGCAAGCTGGAACAAATTCTTGCCGCCGATGGTTTGGTCGCTCATCCCCAGGTTTCCGTTTTCGTGAAAGAACAGTCAAGCCAGGCGGTCTCGGTGGTTGGGGCAGTTGCTCGCCCGCTCGTGACGCAAATCGTGAAGCCCACTACTTTGATCGAAGTTCTCGCAGCTGCCGGCGGAATATCCGATGAAGCGGGTGGCAAGATCATCGTCACGCGTTCTCGCCGTTCGACCGACCACATCCAGGCAGTGAGCGACAAATCCGACGCTCCGCCCGATCAAGAGACCAACACGATCACGATCCAGTTGAAGGATCTTTTGGAGTCCGGCAAGCCGGAATACAACATCCTCATCCAGGGCGGAGACATTGTTACCGTTCCGCGCGCCGGCATCATTTACGTGTTGGGTTTTGGCGTTTCGCAGCAGGGGGAATACGTGCTCCAGTCGCACGGCGACGAAATTACGGCGCTCAAAGCCGTAGCGCTCGCTCATGGATTGACTTCTTTTGCGAAAGCCGATAGCGCCGTGATCATGCGCAACGATCCGGTGACCGGCAACCGCATGCAGATTCCGGTGCACTTGAAGCAGATCCAGAGTCGCAAGGCTGATGATGTTCGGTTGCAAACGAACGACATTTTGTATGTGCCCGATAGCCGCGGCAAGAAGGTTCTTGCTCGCGGCACGGAAGCCGCGCTTGGCATAGGCACACAAGTTGCGGTCTATCGTGTGGCCTATTGACGCGGTGTTCTGAGGAAACGGACGGAACTTGATGGAAGAAGCCACAAGATTCGCTCTTCGCGATCGTAAGGCAGGTGAAGCGCTTACGGTTCTGCCTGCACCCTCGGTTTCCTGGGATCAGGCGCCGCGCGAGCCGCACCTGCTCGATTACATCATTATTCTCCGCAAACACCAGTGGCTGATTCTTGCTTTCGCACTGACTGTCGTAACGGTCGTCACCATCGCTACCTTCAAGATGAAACCCGTCTATGAGGCGATGGCTCGCGTCGAGGTCGATAAGAGTTCGCAAAATCTGCTTCCGTTTCAGAATTCAAATAGCTTCGACGAATACACGGACTCGGAGAACTACATCGAGACCCAAACAAAGATCCTCGAGAGCGAGACTCTCGCACTGCAAACGATCAAGTCGCTCGGCCTCGAACAGTACCCCGAATATGGCGGCAGCGGACCTGGCTCGAGTTTTACCCAGGCAAACAACACGACCAAGCGGCCGGCGATTCTGGGAGCATTCCTCAACGGCCTCACCGTAAAACGAGTTCCAAACACGGATTTGATCGAAGTCCAGTACGTCTCGGATGATCCCGAACTTGCCGCGAAGATTGTTAACGCGCACCTCGACAATTTTCAGGAAGCCGATTTCCGGAGTCGCTACGAATCAGCCGTAAAAGCCTCAGACTGGCTCTCGCAGGAGCTCGAAGAACTTCGCGTGAAAATGCAGAAGGCGGAAGACGCGCGCGTCGCTTACGAGCGGCAAAATCAAATTTGGGTGTTGGGGGATAAAGGCCAGCAGCAGGACATCACCGGCCAGAAGCTCGCGGATCTCAGCAAGACCGTTACGGATGCGGAGACCGACGTCGCCCAGAAGAAGGCCTTGTACGCCATCGCGAGCTCCGGCAACGTGGACGTTCTCCCGGCTGCGCAAAGCAACCCCGTTATTCAGGGTCTTCTAAAGCAGAGGAGCGACCTCGAAGCACAGCACGCTGACCTTCTCGCGAAGTTCGGTCCGAATTGGCCGCAGGTGCAGCAGCTTGAGCAGCAGGAAAAGGAAGTCGAGACCCAACTGGACAACGCTCGCAAGACCGTAGCGGACACTGCGCAGGAAGAGTACAACACCGCCCAAAATCGGCTCAATTTCCTTCAGGCGAATCTTGAGCAACAGAAATCGGAAGCCAACGCCGAGGCGGAAAAGCTTGTTGAATACAATATCCTCGACAACGACGCGAATTCGACCAAGCAGCTGTATGACGGGATGCTCGACAAACTCAAACAGGCGCAAATTCAAGCCGGATTGAACTCGAGCAATATTCGGATTATCGACCGCGCTCTGACCCCGACTTCACCCGCCGGACCGCAACGTGCGCGAAATATCATTCTTGCCGTCCTGGTCGGGCTCGTAGGCGGAGTGGGCTTGGCCATTTTCCGCGAGTATCTCGACAACACGGTGAAGTCGCCGGCGGACGTCGAGCAGCTAACCGGTCTCCCTTCTTTGGCCGTGGTGCCGACCTTACCTGGCATGAGCGTGAACACTGCTCGCACACCTCGTCTTGCCGGTGATACCACGTCCGCCGGGGTGGGTGGGGGAGTTCGCGTAGAGCTACTCGCCTACGTGCAGCCGAAATCGCAAATCTCGGAAGCGTTCCGGGCCCTCCGGACCTCTTTGCTGCTGTCGCAGGCCGAACATCCGCCTCAAGTGATCCTCGTCACCAGCGCATTACCGCGTGAAGGAAAGACGACGGCGGCGGTCAATTTGGCCGTAACCTTTGCTCAGCTTGGTGACCGCACTTTGCTTGTCGATTCAGACTTGCGCAAGCCTGGCATTCGCCGCGCGCTCAACTTGACTGGAGGCCGCGACGCAGGACTCAGTTCGTATCTGGCCGGTGTTTGCTCGCTCGACGAAGTCACGATGCCTCACCCGACGATCAGCAATCTTTCTGCGCTCACCACGGGCCCTGTGCCCCCAAGCCCAGCCGATTTGCTTTCCTCGCATCGCATGCGTGAGGCAATTGCCGAGCTTCGCCGGCGGTACAAATTCGTTGTGATTGATTCGCCGCCGATTATGGCTGCCACAGACGCGGTCATACTTTCAGTCCTCACCGATGGCGTTCTCCTAGTCGTGCGCAGCGGTGAGACGCCGAAGGAAGCTTTCACTCGAACCCGCGACCTCCTCGGGGCCGTGAAGAGCCGGTTCCTTGGAGTCGTACTTAATGGCGTCGATTCGAGCGCGCCCGATTATTACTACTCGTATCGCTACTATCCCTACGCTTACGGATACGGGTACGGCGAAGACGTCAAAGGAAATCCACCAATTCCAATGGCTCAGGACAAGGACGCAAGCCCGTCCAGCTAGGAGACTATCGTGCGCTATCTCATCACGGGCGGAGCTGGGTTTATAGGTTCCCACTTGGCAGAAGCTCTTCTGGCGCGGGGGGATCGCGTGTTCGTGCTCGACGATCTTTCCACAGGCGGCGTGGAGAACATTCGCCATCTGAAGGCGAACGACCGCTTCCACTGCCATTTCGATTCGATCACCAACAAGCATCTGCTCGCTGAACTCGTGGACGAATGCGACGTCGTTTTCCATTTGGCCGCCGCGGTGGGCGTACGCCTCATTGTGGAAAGTCCTGTTCGCACGATCGAGACAAACGTTTACGGCACCCAGCTGATCCTCGACGCTGCCTCAAAGAAAAAGAAGGTGGTCGTCACGGCGTCAACCTCGGAGGTCTACGGCAAGAGCGACAAGATTCCTTTCCGCGAGGACTCGGACCTGGTTCTCGGCCCCACTACAAAAGGCCGCTGGAGCTACGCTGCCTCCAAGGCGCTCGATGAGTTTTTGGCTCTTTCGTACTGGAAAGAGAAGGATCTACCCGTTCTGGTTGTGCGCTTTTTTAATACTGTGGGCCCGCGTCAGACGGGCCGTTACGGCATGGTGCTCCCGAACTTCGTGCGTCAGGCGCTGGACAACACGCCGATCCCGATATACGGCAGCGGACAGCAATCGCGGTGCTTCTGCCACGTTCGTGACACGGTGGAGGCACTGTTGCGGCTCACCGCCAACGACCTCGCAATCGGGGAAGTCGTCAACATCGGCACGGACCAGGAGATTTCAATCGAAGGTCTCGCGCATCTCGTAAAGCAGCGCACGAAGAGTACGTCGACGCTCGAATACATTCCTTACGACAAGGCGTACGAGCCTGGTTTCGAGGACATGTTTCGTCGTGTGCCTTCGCTTGAAAAGTTGCAGTCGCTTGCGGGGGGGCTTCCGGCCCACGACTCCGCTGGCAACGATCATCGATGATGTCGCGGAGCATCTCCGTTCGAAAGCGGTCGCCGAATACGCTGTCGGTGTGGCCCGCGCGACCGCCGCGCCAACGCTTTCCTGATGGCGCTTTTTCCGGACTTGCCCCGTCTGGTCGCCGAGCGGCGACCGTTTGCTATGGGCACGTCCGCACAAATTCCAAAGAGATTGGCGTATCCTCATGTTGAGGCTTGAGAGCACTATGAGTGCGACGTCGGAGAACAGCCGCTCGGAGGCGGGTCCCTTGGGGGCAGATACGACGGGACTCGATCAGACAAGGCGCAAGGCCGTCACCAGCCTTTCCGTTCTTGTTCCCGTCTACAACGAACAATATCTCGTTCAAACGAGCCTGCGCCGTTTGCAGATTCTTGCCGAATCCCCTCTGCTTGAGCGCGTCAAGATTATCGTCTGTGACGATGGTTCGTCCGATGGCACGGCCGAAGCTCTTTCCTCTCTTCGCTCTGCGCTAGACATCGAAGACGTTGACCCAAAACTTTCGTGGACCTGGTTGCGCCACAAGAAGAATAGCGGCAAGGGCGCTGCGATCCGCACGGCGCTCGAACAAGCCGATACGGAACTCGTCGTAGCCCACGACGCGGACCTTGAGTATCACCCGAGCGACCTTTTGCCCATGGTCGAGCTTTTTCTTTCCGAAGAGGCGGACGCGGTTTTCGGTTCGCGGTTCATGTCCGGCGGCTACAAACGCGCGTTGTTTTTCCGTCACGCCCTTGGGAACAAGCTGCTCACATTCCTTTGCGATCTCGTCTGTGATTTGAACCTCACAGACATGGAAACTTGCTACAAGATGGTTCGAACGGACTTGCTCAAGAGCATCCCGCTCGAGAGCGCGACGTTTGACGTCGAGCCCGAGCTCGCTATCAAGCTTTCCAAGCGCGGCGCGCGTATTTTTGAAGTGCCCATCAGCTACTCCGGCAGAACATACACCGAAGGGAAGAAGATCGGCTGGACAGATGGTGTGCGCGCGTTGTGGGCCATTGCTCATTACGCATTTTCCGACCGCATCTATGTAGCAGATGAACACGGCGGCGAGATCTTGGAGCGGATGAATCGCGCGCCGCGGTTCAATAAGTGGATGGCCGACGTCGTTTCGCCGTATCTGGGTGATCGAGTCCTTGAGATCGGCGCCGGACGCGGCAATCTGTCGTTGCATTTTATGCCGCGCACGATCTATTGGGCCACGGACGTAAATCCCCAATATCTCGACTATCTGCTCACTTTGCGCCCGACGCGTCCTTATATGCGCGTCGCCTATACGGATGCGGAGAAGTTTGAAACATTCCCTCGCGAACAGGGGTTTGATTCAGTCGTCTGTCTCAATGTGGTGGAACACGTTCCGGACGATGTGGGTGCGCTACGGAACATTTGGAGCACTCTCGAGCCGGGCGGTCGCGCTGTAATTCTCGTTCCTAGCGGCCCGAACCTTTTTGGCACGCTTGACGAAGTGCTTGGGCACTGCCGGCGCTACACGCAGGAGCAGCTTGCCGATGTGGCGCAGCAGGCGGGATTTAAAGTTGAAGAAATCTTAAAGTTCAACCGCCCGGGGGTGCCTGCCTGGTGGCTGAATGGCCGTTTGCTGCGCAGAAAAACCTTTGGCCTTGCACAGATTCGCTTGCTCAACCTTCTCACACCTCTATTTCGCTTGATTGATCGCTGGCTGCCGCTGCCTCCTCTCTCTATCATTGCCGTCTTACAAAAAGAGGGTCGGGAGCAGCGTTCGCCTGAAATTGAGGCCGCGACCCGCTCCGAATCGGGATCTTAGACTTAGCGTGTCGCGAGTGGATGACTGGGTAATCTTTTTGGCGTTCCCAGTCCCGTAATGGAAAGTTCCGTGCGGAAGCTCACGAGATACGAAAAAATTCTGATTCTCCTGTTCCTGCTCACGCTGCCCATCGTCAATCCATGGGTGCGCGGAGACGGCGTCGGCTACTACGCGTTCGCAAGGGCGCTCCTCGTCGAGCACCGGCTGGACTTTCGCGCGGACTGGCTCAATGCCAACACCAGTTTTCGCATGTCGCGTGTTGACCCGCAAGGAAATATCTACGCGGAGCAAATTACTTCCACCGGCCATTTGGACAATCACTTCGCGATTGGCCCGGCGATTCTTTGGGCGCCCTTTCTCATCGCCGTGCATGCAGCCGTCCTGATCGCCGACGCGCTCGGAGCTCGCATTCCTGCCGACGGCTTTTCGCGTCCGTACGTGATCACAATGGCGGTTGTGACTGCGGCCTATGGGTTCGGAGCGATCTGGATCGCCTTTCGCCTTGCGCGCAAATACGTTGCGGAGCGATGGGCCTTTATTGCGGCGCTTGGCGTGTGGTTTGGCAGTTCGCTGCCGGTCTACATGTATTTCAATCCGTCCTGGTCCCACGCCCAGTCGGCTTTTACCGTGGCGGTCTTTCTCTGGTACTGGATTCGCACGCTGGGCCGGCGCAGCACGCTCGAATGGCTGATTCTGGGAGCGATTGCCGGCTTGATGATGGACGTTTACTACATCAACGTCGCCGTTCTGCTTTTACCCGCGGCCGAATCTCTGATCGCCTACTATTCAGCGATGAAGGAGAATCAGACGTCGCGCATCGGCATGACGCTTTTGGGAAACACGATCTTTGCGCTCGCTCTATTCCTCGTATTTCTCCCGACGCTTGTGGTCAAGAAAGTCATCTACGGGAGTTTCTTCGATTTTGGCTACCGTGTCTCCTGGTATTGGTCCTCGCCGGCGTTTCTGAAGGTTGCCTTCTCGTCTGATCATGGATTTCTCTCATGGACGCCCGTGCTGTTTCTCGCTGTCGCAGGTCTCCTTCTGTTCTATCACCGTTCCCGCGCCCTCGCTGCGGCATTCGTCGGTGTTCTTCTCTTGTATTTATATCTAATCGGTTGCTACAGCGACTGGGACGGTTTGGCGTCTTACGGCAACCGCTTCTTTGTCTCGCTAACCCCGATCTTCGTCATCGGGCTCGCTGCGTTTTTTGATTGGCTCGAATCGGCTATGCAAGAGCGACGAACGGCATGGACCGCGGGCATGGCGACAGGAGCGCTTGTAACATTGAATTTTGGGCTGATTTTTCAGTGGGGCGTCCACCTTATCCCGGCGCGTGGACCGATTTCCTGGCGCAAGGCGGCCTATAACCAGGTCGTGGTCGTTCCGGCGATGGCCACAAGCATTGTGAAGGATTACCTGACGGGTCGAAGCCAGTTGATGAAGCATATCGAGGAAGACGACGTGCGACAGCTTAAATCCCGCCAATCAAAGGACACACGGTGAGTGAAACCAGCGCTATTGTGCCTGAAAGTGCCCTGCTCTCGGAAGTGCCGGTATTGCGAATCGTTCCGCCGGGCAGATGGTGGATTCTCCCGTTCGGCGAATTGTGGGAGTACCGCGAGCTAGTCTATTTTTTGGTCTGGCGGGACATTAAAGTGCGCTACAAGCAGACGGCTGTCGGGGCGGCTTGGGCCGTGTTGCAGCCGCTGCTTACGATGGCCGTCTTCAGTTTGTTCTTCGGCAGGCTCGCGCACATCCCCTCAGAAGGATTGCCCTACGCGGTCTTTTATTACACTGCATTGCTTCCCTGGATGTACTTTGCAGCTTCGCTCCAGAACGCTACGGTGACGATCGTGGAAAACCAACGACTGATCACGAAGGTATATTTTCCGCGCCTGGCCCTTCCACTTTCCGCGGTTCTCTCGGGACTCGTCGATTTCGGAATCTCGTTTCTCATGCTACTGGTGATCATGGTTTATTACGGTATCCGTCCCGGTATCACGATGCTTTTGCTTCCCGCGTTCTTACTGCTCGCCGTGCTGACGGCGCTTGGAGTTGGCTTGTGGCTCGCGGCGCTGAACGCGATCTATCGCGACGTCCGCTACGTCTTGCCTTTCCTCGTGCAATTTTGGCTGTTCGCTTCGCCAATTGCCTATCCGACTTCGCTCGTTCCCGAAAAATGGCGCTGGCTGTACGGGCTGAATCCGCTGGCGGGTGTGATCGAAGGGTTTCGCTGGTCACTCACAGGCCACGGTGATCCACCGAGCCGGCTGATTCTAATTTCCTCGGCAACTGTGTTGCTCATTCTGTTGAGCGGGATAGCCTATTTTCAGAAGATGGAGACAACGATCGCCGATGTGGTGTGATCTGGTGGCGGTGCAGAAGCAATGACGGATTCGGTGATTTCAGTTCAGGGGATCAGCAAGCGCTATCGCGTTGGCGAGCGCGAGAGGTACCTTGCGCTTCGCGACGTCATCGCTCGTGCTATGGCGGCTCCTTTTCGCAAACGCCAAAGTCGCGAGGAGAGTATCTTATGGGCCTTGCGTGACGTTTCATTCGAAATCAAGGAAGGTGAAGTTGTTGGATTGATTGGGCGAAACGGTGCGGGGAAGAGCACCCTGCTGAAAGTGCTCGCGCGCATTACGAAGCCTTCCCAAGGCTGGGCCGAAGTGCGCGGACGGGTTGGCAGCCTTCTCGAAGTTGGCACAGGTTTTCATCCGGAGTTGACCGGACGCGAAAACGTTTTCCTGAGCGGTGCCGTTCTGGGGATGAAGAAGGTCGAGATTCGAAAGAAGTTCGACGAGATCGTTGCATTCGCCGAAGTCGAGCGGTTTCTGGACACGCCCCTGAAGCATTACAGCAGCGGCATGCAGATGCGCCTCGCCTTTGCCGTCGCTGCCCACCTCGAGCCGGAGATATTGCTCGTCGATGAGGTCCTTGCCGTCGGAGATACCGAGTTTCAGAAGAAGTGCCTTGGCAAAATGAGCGAAGTCTCCCAGGGCGGACGTACGATCCTTTTCGTCAGCCACCAGATGAGCCAGATCCGTCGCCTTTGCGAGCGCGCGATTTGGATCGATCATGGCTCAGTAAAAATGAACGCCGATGCTCTTGGGGTGATTTCCGCCTACGAGACCATCGTCGCACGGCAGGTACTCGAAGCACCGTCCAAAAACGGCAGCGTGAGCCGCGACGTGGCCTTCATGGGCTGGGAGCTTCTGGTTGAGGACGGACAGTCGAAGCACGTCCTGGATCACTTCGGTCCCGTTTCCTTCCGGATACTGATCCGCCTTCCCAAGCCGATTCCGAAGGGCCTCTACAACATTCTCCTCGTCGACGATCAGGGACGAATCATGTGGCACGCGAATTTCGAATTGAGTTCAATGGAGGCCGGCACGTTCGAGTGCCGCCATAGGTTGCCGACTCTTCCTCTCAAACCTGGGGCGTATCGCTGGAAGGCCGGAGTTTACGACGGCCATCGCTGGACAGATTCATGGTGGGCGGTCCCCGAGTTGGTCATCGGCACGAAGCCGATTACAAACACCGCCGACGAATTTCAGGGTACTTTGAATCTTCCATGCGAAACGGAGATTCGAGAGCTCGAGAAAGCGTCGAAACCCGCTCCATGAGCGCATTTCGCGCGACACTGAAATGCGGATAGATCGATTTCTTCAATTGCCAACTAGAAAGCGCTAGCTGCTGAAATGACGGTCGTTCCAGCAAAACAAGAGAGTGGCGCCGCCAAACCGCGTCGCCCTGAGCGTGATCAGCGGATACTCGAGCTCGATGGGCTCCGTGGGATTGCCATTCTTACCGTTATGCTGTTCCACTGCTTCTATTTCGCCCCTGGCACCGACTACCACGCAAAGGATCTCATCCACCACGTCTATTTGTTCTGCGAGCGATGCCTCGCCGTTGGGTGGTCGGGAGTGGATCTTTTCTTTGTGCTCTCGGGATTTCTGATCGGCGGAATCCTGCTGGACGTCCGCGATTCGAAACGCTACTACAGCACATTCTACGCGCGCAGATTCTTTCGAATCATTCCAGTCTATTACGCCGTCATTCTTCTCTATCTTTTGATTGCTTCCATTGGACGTCCTTTATTCGATGCTTATCTGCCGA
>Ga0207105_1111_pt1 | contig 19970 bp, 19 predicted proteins | sample Alteio_BWMinHeat_77_FD_153569 | JGI IMG/M metagenome (GOLD analysis project Ga0207105, IMG submission 153569) | Enriched cells from forest soil in Barre Woods Harvard Forest LTER site, Petersham, Massachusetts, United States -... | ecosystem: Environmental > Terrestrial > Soil > Temperate forest >... | reverse complement strand
TGGAGAGGGAAGAGGAGATTGGACTTGAGTTGATAATCGAGCTGATGTTGGTGTTGATCGTGAGGGTAACCAAATCTCCATTTCCTAGAACGGGTGTGATGCTCAAGTTCACGCCGACATCGCGGTATTCTAAGTTGGTGTTTGTAGACGTGGTGCCTGCCGTCAGTGCGACTTGAACGACCGATCCGACGTAAGGGTTATTGGTCCCGACGAAGATGGTCGCATTTTGGTTGTCTTGGGTGAGGATTTTTGGGTTCATCACGATGGTGGAGTCGTTATCTGTCTGCAAGGCGTTGACGAGTGAGCCGAGCGAGAGGAACGAGGAGCCTTTGTGCATGATGATGTCCCCAATGACGCCCAAGTCAAAACCTTGAGTGGGGGGTACGCCTGGAGTAGGAATAATGGGGATGGGCAACGCTGTTTTTGCGTTGACTTTATTCAGGTTGGTTTGAAAAGGGCCGGCAAAGGAATTGATCAGTCCGGAATTTGTATTGGTCGCAGAATAGTTGCTGGTGCCGGCGGTGAATTTATTGAGGTACTTGATGTTGCCGCCCCACTGAAGGCCAAATTGCTGTCCGTTGCCGAGGGTGGTTTGGATGATCAGCACCTCGATGAACACTTGGCGCAAAGGGACGTCGAGGTTTTGGATCAGGTCGCGCAGCTTCTTCAGTGTGTCCGATTTGCCTGTCGCGAGCAGCGAGTTGGTCATTTGGATCCACTGGAGAGATTGGCTGGCCTTGGCAAGCTCTTGATTGAGCGGAGAGCCTGTGGCGGCAAGGTCGGTCGCGACTTGCTTAAGGGCTGCTTGGAGCTGGCTGCCGGCGTGGTACTGGAGCTTGTAGACGAGGAAGTTGGTGTCCTCGATCGGGTTGATGGTGGTCCCGGCGACGCTAGCGCCGGAGGGGACGTCAAAGCGCTTCAGCAGGTCTTCGATTTTTTTGATCGAGCTCTCGTCGCCGGAGATGAGAAGCGAGCAGGTCTTTTCGATCCAGCGCAAGTTGTTGATGGCCTCATAGAGGTTTTTATCCTGGATGCCGGAGTCTTTGAGGTGCTGGCCGAACTCGCTGAGGGTTTCGATGAGCGTCTCGCCGTTGACGTAGGTGGGAGTGTAGATGACATAGCCTTCGGGAGCAGCGATTGGCGTACCGGCGCCGGTGTCAAACTGCGCGGCGAGCTGTTCAATTTTTTTCAAGGTGGGCTCATCGCCGAGGAACAAGATCGAATTGGTTTCAGACACCCAGCGCATCGATCCGATGGCGGCGGTGAGATCGGGATCGGTTTTTTTCGCTTCGAGGTCTGCAGCGAACTTTTTGAGCGACGCCATCAGCTGGGTGGCGGATACATGCTGCAGCTTGTAGATGAAGAAGGTGGTCTCGCCGAGCTTTTGGATCGCAGCCTCTCCGGGAGCGTCTAAGGAGGTGAGCAAAGTTTGCACTTTTGCAATCGAATCCGCAGTGCCGGTGAAGAGAAGGGAGTTTGTGGAGGCGACATAGCGGACGCTATGGAGGGTTTGAAAGAGTTCTTTATCGATCAGGCCCGATTCCTGCATGTCGACGGCGGTGTTATTGATGGCTGTTTGCAGGTCATGGGCGGAGCGGTAGACGGGCTTGTAGATGAAGAAGTTCGATTTTTCTCCGGCGATGTTCATGGCCCCGGGCGCGCCGGCCACATCCCAATCGGCGATCATGCTTTTGACCTCGTCCACGTTCTGAGGCGAGCCGGTGATGAGCAGCGAATTGCTCTCCTTGATCCATTTGATCATTTCGATCGTATTGAGGAGCCCCGACTTGCCGAAGCCCGAGGCTTTGAGCTTGTCGGCCACTACTTTTAAATGGGACTCGACAGAGCTTCCCTGGACATACTGGAGCTTGTAGAGATAAAACGTATTGGCTGCCGAGGAGGCCGGGTTGACGACATCGAGGGATTCCACCATGCTTTTGATTTTAGCGAGTGTCGCATCATCTCCCACAAAGAGGAGCGAGTTGGAAGCGTCGATAGGGGTGACGTGTTTAAGCGCGGTCATCAAATTCGCAGGCGCATTGCCTCGAAGGGCGAGATTTTCCCGCATTTTCTCTATCCCTTGTAGGATTTGCGGGAGGGTGGCATTTTTGACCGGATAGATCAAAATGGTTTCTACTTCTTTTGAAGGGATCCGCTCTTTTGCGGGGGTATCTAAGTCTTCTAAAACGATCATGGCCCTTTCGATGAGGTTGGGCGTGGAGACGATGAAGATTGTATGGGTGTCGGGCTGAGGGACCATGGTGAACGAGTTGCCGTCGATGAACGGCTCTAGGACCTTCATCGCGAGAAGGACGAGGTCTTCGGGAGCGATGGTGGTCACACGGTACGTCTCGACATCCAAGGTGCTGTGCGGGGCGTCCAAGGTGGCGAGAAGTTCGGCGATTTTGTCCACGTTTGTGGTGATGTCGGTGACAATCAGCTGGCGCGTCTCCTGGGACACTTCGATGAGGGCGGATGAGGAGGTCATCGGTTTGATAATGCCCGCGACAGAATTCAGATTGGCGTTTTTTACGCGAAAGACGCGGGTGATGATCGCCGACTGGCACGGGTTTTCATGCGGCTTATCGCCTGTCACGAGTGTCGACATCTGAGAAATGTCCTTGCTCGTGGTGATCAGCAAGTTGTTGTCTTGCTCGAGCAAGGTGAGGTTGTGCATGCGGAGGATCTGCATGAGCGCCGACATGATATTTTTTGTCGAGATCGGCTCTTCGGAGATGATGGTCACGTTGAAGTTGAGGTCTTGATCATCGAAAACAAAATTGGTGTTGGTAATTTTACTGACGAAGCGGATGTATTCGATGATCGACACGTTGTTGAAATTGATCGTGTAGCCGTCTTTCGGCGCGCAGGTTTCCTCATATAGATTGGCGCTTGCATCCTGCAGCGGGATGTAGCTCAAGACAAGAGTTCCAACTAAGAGAAACTTTTTCATAGATAGATGTTTCAAGCGTATTATAACCTTGTTTTGCATCCTATATTGGAGGCTGATGATTTGCAAACAATTTTTGCAAATGCTCATAAAATTGAGGTAAAGACCCCGCGGAGCGGGGACCCCCTTTACCTCAGTTTCATGAGCACCGTTTTGGGGCTGGATCGGAAAACGCAAACGCAAACGTTCACGAAAGAAAGTAGTGTTTTCAGATTTTTCTTTCGTGAACGCTCCAATATCGTAGCAGGTCGCGAGTCCTTCCCTCCTTGTTTTGGAGTTGTTTGGCGCTAACAATACTTTAAACGATTCATTGTGAATAACTTGTGCATTTGACCAGAAATCTTTATTTCCTTAAATCTTTAAATCTGGCATAATGAAAAGAAAGGAGAGTGACTATGTCTGTAAGGAGTAATTTGTCTCGTATGACTATAGATCTTCCTAATGAAGACCACAAGCGTCTCAAGGCTCTTGCCGCTGTATTGGGCAAAAGCATGCGCGAGATTGTTGCGGAATGGATTCACGGAAATCTGTATAGTGAAAATACACCAAATGCGGAAACGTTGAAAGCTATTGAAAGCGTAGAAAAGGGAAAAGGTTTGATCCAGGCTGATGATGTCGCGGACCTTTTCCGTAAACTGGGGATCTAATGCTAAAGCCTGTTTATTTGCGTTCGTTTGAGGATGAGCTTGAGTTAGCAAAAAAACGTGCCCGTTTGCGTGCCCGCTCTTCTCCGATTCTTCTTCGATTATAATCTTTCGATGGCGATTAACGCTTTTGGTTTTTTTTGCAGGGCTTTGGACAGAGAATCTGTTTGGCGCTGGGGCGATAGGAGCGCGGTCTCCACGAGGAGCTCGCTCTCTAAGATGTCTTGGGGTATGAGGAGGAGCCGGTCTCCGACATTCCAGTTGTCGGTTGTCTCAGCAAAGACGGCCTGTGGATCGAGGCCTAAAATTTTGTTCTGGGCAGCGAGTTTGACGTTGCGGGGCAGATGCAGCAAGTTTCCGTCGCCGCATGAGATAAAGGAGAGCTGATCGTTTTCGGGATCTAGTGTGAGGACGCTGAGGCCGAAGGTTTGTTTGATGGTGTCTTGGGAGAGCATTTCGTTGAGTGCGGTGACGAAGGGGACGGTGGAGAAGGAAGCTGTGTTTGAGAGGAGCGCTTTTACCATGCCGCGCAGGACGCCGATGTAAACGGGAGCGTCGATCTGGGAGCTGTGGGTCTCTGCGAAGAGGATGATGTAGCGGTCCTTAGAGGCTTTAAAAAAATCATAGTAGAGGCCGAGCGCGCCCATGTGCTTGGATTTGGTGAGGCCGATCTCGAGATCGGGCCAGTCGGGTAAGGGGGGTGAGAGTTGTGTTTGCGCCTTGTGGAGGCACTCCTGCCATTCTTTGACTTGGTCTGTTCCCGGGCGGTCTTTTTCCCATTCTCCCGAGCGCAAATATTGGGAAATATCGGTGATGAAGTCGACGATGTCCTGGTAGCGCTCTTCGGGAGATACGGCGAGCGCCTTTTCTAAAATAGTGCGAAGTCCTTTAGGCACGAGGGAAAGATTGAGGACCCCGTAGCTGAGTTTGCCGACGACGAGCTCATAGGTGATGATGCCAAGCGCATAAATGTCGGAGGAGTAGGATGCTTTGGAGGAATCCTCTTTTTGCTCGGGGGCCATGTAGGAAGGGGTCCCCATAAAGCTTTTGCTCTGCGCAGGATGGCCCTCTTCGTGCAGCGCGGCGATGCCAAAGTCGATCACTTTGACCTCGCCATCTTCGGTGATCAAAATGTTTTCAGGTTTGAGGTCGCGGTGGATGACGCGGTGCGTGTGGAGATGGCATAGCGCGTAGGCCACTTGCAGGACGATGTCGAGGGAGCGCTTGAGGGAAAGCGAGTGCTGCATGATGAATTGGCTTAGGGAGACTCCCTGGATGAACTCCATGGCGATGTAGAGGCCGCCTTCCCAAGTGCCTTGGCCGTAGAGCTTGACGATGTTCGGATGGTTGGTCAGCGCGATGATTTCTGCTTCTTGCAGAAACCGTTCGATCATTTCGGGATGGGTGACGTAGGCGGGGAGGAGCACTTTGATCGCCAGCGGCTGTTTTGTCTCGGGATGGAGCCCGAGATAAAGGAGGCTCATGCCTCCGTGATTGAGGACGCTATCGATTTGGTAGGGGCCGATGCGGCTCGGGACCGCGGGCGCGTTCGCGGGGCCCGGCGTTTTTTCGCGCAGCGTTGGTTGTTTGTAGAACGCCTTGTCGTTCATTGGCCGATTTCTAAAATTTTAAGGCCTAGAGCTTCTCCGAGCTGGACGAGCTCGGCGCGCGCGACGAGGTTTCCATTGACGGTGAGAGAGACGCCTTGTTCGGGGCGGATGCCGAGGTCGATCATGTTGCCCGGCTGCAGCTGGAGGAGTTTTTCGACGCTCATGCGCACTCTGCCGATCTCGACGACAAGGTTTAAAGGGATCTCTTTGGAGCCGATCATCTTGCTGACATCTTGATCTTCGGCTGCGCCCTCAGACCAGAGGTGCTCGCTCTCTTTTGCTTCACCGCTTTCTTCGGAATGCATGTGTTCTGAATCCATCGTTTCCTCTTGGTAAAAGGCATAATCTAATAGGGTTAATTTGTGGTGTTTGTAGCGGGCCATGAAGAGCGGCACGGCCCCGAGGGCGATAGTCACGCCGGCTTTTTCTGATTTGGGATCGTAGCTGAGGGTGTCGAAAAAGAGGAGATCGCCGGGGGATAAGCTTTGCCAGTCCTCCAGGGATAAGACGGTGCGGCCGATCTCTAAAGTGAGGGGGACTTCGAGGCCGCGCGAACTCTCGATCAGGGAATATTTTCGGGTCCCGAAATAGGCTTTGAGATGCTCTTGAAACCGGCCGGAGGCGATTAGCCGCGCTCTCAGGGTCTCGCGGTGGTGCGTAAGGGAAACGTCGACGGAGAGGCAGCTCAATTCAGGAAGCGGGGGCGCCTCGATCACCTTGAAGGTCATATTGAACGCAGTACCCAAGTGATTTAAGGCCTCGAGGCAGAGGTAGCGGTAAAATCCCTCTTGGAGCGCGCGATTCGAAAAACTTTCGTATTTGGAGCTCCCGCAGAGCGCCCACGTTGCTAATTTTGCCACATCCTCCTGCGACATGACCCAGTATAGGGGATCGGAGAAGGGTCCCATTTCTACGGTGAGGAAGATGGGGCGGCTTCCCATTCCCGAGAGGAACTCCTCGGGTGGAAGCAGGCGGCTCTCTTCGAGTTTGATGTGAAGGTCAGTGAGCTTTAACAGCTGCTTGAGGTGCTCGGAAAACGGCTCCCAAGGAAAAGGAGGAATATGCCCCCAGAGAGGAACCTCTTGGAGCACGGAAAGGCCGGCTTCTACTTTTTGCAACCAGGAATAAGGAGCGTGATTCATCGTCATTTAACCTGCGCCGCCCCCGGAAATGGGGCCTTTTCTCTTAAATAGGGGCTCATCTTTTCTGGGAGCGAGGCCGATATCAAAACGGTTCACCTTAAAATTGTACTCTTTGTCGCTGAGGGCGGCCATGAGAGTCCCCAGATTCCCTTGCACTAAATTAACAGCTTCGGGATTTCCATTAAATTGAATATTGAAGCTTTTGGGCGCGGAGCTATATTCTTTGATGCTGATTTCGGAGCCGTTAAAAATCGAAAGGCGCGATCCTGCGGGAGCATTGAGTTTGATCACTGTTTCGGACACCCCCGTGGCCTTCATGACGGTAAGCACGCCGACGAGCTTTTGAAAAAACTCTTGGAGCTGCGGGGTCATCTGCGTGTAGGCGGCGGGCTCTAGCGTGGTGAGCGGAGGGGCCATAAGCGGCGGCTGGGGCGGTGGCTGAGTTCCCATTTCGGCGGGGCCGGCGCTTCCGGGTTTCCGTTTGACCTTCTCTTTCTCTGCGAGGAGCGCCGCTTCTTGCGGAGGGGATGCCGGCACGCTTCCCATCGCAGCGGCCTCCGCTGACTTTGTTCCTCCCTTTTCTGCGAAGGGTCCTCCCTTGTGGCTGGTCTTTCCAAGGGCCGCTGCGCCCTTTTTTTCTGTGAGTGGGTTCAAGGGGACGGGCTCTCCCGCCTCAAGTTGCTCTTTTCTTTTGTGCCGCTCCTGGGGCGTTGCCGACACGGGAGAAGGCTCGGGGGTGATGTATCCCGGTTCTCCCACGATGGGCGCTTCCGCTGGGGGAGATTGCGCTGAGGCGGCGGCAGAGGCGCCTTGAGTCGTTGCGCCCAGCTCGGGGCCTCCGGAGATATAGGGCGGAGGCGTTTCTTCCGCCTCGTCGGCCTCTCCGACGCCTTCTTCTTGGAAATCCTCTTCTTTTTGGGGCTTCCACTTTCCTTTTTGCTCGGTGTCGGTGGAAAGTTCTTTCATCACCTGCTTAAATTTGTGGGGATCGGCAGCCGAGAGCTCATCTTTTTTGGGCGGGGGAATGAGGGGATTTTTGGTGTTGTCGACTTGGTCAGCCATTGTTTAAGTCTCTTTATGCTTCTTTTTTTTCAACCGCTCATGCTGCATGGACCCCAGTTCGTCCTCTTCGATTATCTCTTTGCGCAGGATCTCTTTGGAGATCTCTTTATCCCATTCTTTGTGGTGCAAAGACAACTTTTCAATGTCGGTCTGCCGTTTGAGGTATTCTCTGCGTGCGGCCTCAACTTGGGCGGCGGCGGCATCCACCTGTTTTTTTTGTTCTTTGACCTTCGCATCCTGCTGCTTGAGATTTTCCATAACCAGCTTGAGATACTGCTTCATCTGCTGAATCTTTAAGCTGGGGGCTCCTTTGTCCATCTCCGCGCGCAGCTGCGCCAGCTTCGATTCTTGGTGTCCTTTAACTTTATTGCGCTCCGCCTGAACCTTCGCCAGCTTTTCTTCTTCTCTCGCGAGGGCCTCCCGCTTCTCTTTGAGGATCCTTTCGGCCTCCTCCAATCTTTTCTGTTTGATCTGGACCAGCTCGGCTAAAGGATACTTCTCCTTTTTCATGAACCAATCCCGAAATTAATTCCTTTGCGTCTTTGCGTCTTTGCGCCTTTGCGTTTACTCTTTTTCTTCATGAGCTTGTTCTGCTATTAAGATTCAACGCAAAGTCGCCAAGCCGCAAAGCCGCAAAGAGAATACTGATTTTTTTTGCGCCTTTGCGTTTAATCTTCTTACTCATCGGAATAAAGCCCGGAGTTGCTGCAAGGTTTCTTCGAAGGAAGACTTCTCATCGACTTTTTGCTTCAAGAACCGGTTTACCTTGTCGATGTACTTGATCGCAAAATCGGCGGCTTTGTCCGAACCGGGCTTGTATTCCCCGATGCGGATGAGGAGCTCGTTCTTTTTGTAGTTGGCGAGCACCTCGCGCACGTTCCCGATCAGCTTCAAATGTTCTTCGTCCACGATGTGGGTGATAATACGGCTGACGGAGGCAAGCACATCGATTGCCGGATAGTGGTACTGCCGCGCAAGCTCTGAGGAGAGGACGATGTGTCCGTCGAGGATCGAGCGGGTCTCGTCGGCGACCGGCTCGTTGAGGTCGTCGCCGGCAACCAAGATCGTATAAAATGCGGTGATCGACCCTTTATCGGAATTTCCTGAGCGTTCGAGGAGCCTGGGGAGGGTGGCAAAGACGGAAGGGGTGTATCCTGCGCGGGCAGGCGGCTCGCCGGCGGCGAGGCCGATCTCACGCAGCGCCCGGGCAAAACGGGTGACCGAGTCCATCATCAGGATGACGGTCTTGCCCTGATCGCGGAAATATTCGGCAATGGCGGTCGCAACATAGGCGGCGTTGATGCGGAGCTGGGCGGCCTGATCGGAGGTGGAGACGATTACGACCGAGCGCTTCATCCCTTCTTCGCCGAGGTCGTGCTCGAGGAACTCGCGCACCTCGCGGCCTCGCTCGCCGACAAGCGAGATCACGTTCACATCAGCCTTGGCGTTGCGGGCGATCATCCCGAGGAGCGTGGATTTACCGCCGCCGGCCGCGGCGAAGATGCCGACGCGCTGCCCTTTTCCGCAGGTGAGGACGCCGTCTAAGCAGCGGACGCCTGTGTGGATGGGCTCGGTGATCATCTCGCGGTGGAGCGGATCGGGCGGCGGGTTGATGACCGAATAGCTCTCGCTGACGTGCAGGGGGCCGTGGGTGTCCACATCGAGCGGCTGTCCGAGTCCGTTGAGCACTCTGCCGAGCAGCTCGGGGCCCACCTTGATGTACATCTGCATGCGGAGCGGGATCACCTCGGAGGAGGGGCCGATCCCCGTCATCTCTCCTAAAGGGGAGAGGAACACTTCATCTTTGGTGAAGCCGACCACTTCAGTCATCAGCGGCGTGCCGTCGCGCTTGACCATGCACACCTCTCCCATTTTGACTTCAGGGATGATCGCTTTGATGAGCATGCCGACGACTTCGGTGATGCGGCCGTGCACGGTGGTGAGCTCAAGCTCGTCGAGGTGGCTGATCAGCTTTTCAAAACGGTTTTCCATTTTACAACTGGATGTTCATAAGGGATTTAAAGGCGTTCACCGCATTGCTCAGGAGGACGGAGGAGTATTCGAGGAGTTTTTGCGCCTGGGCCATGTCGGTTTGGATTTGCAGGAGCTGGCCGGGAGAGAGATTTTGTCCTCTGTCATTGAGGTCTTGGATCTTTTGCTTTGCGGCTTGGATCTGCGCTTGTCCGTTCGTGAGGTAGCCCAAAAATTTTTCAACGGGGTTCATTCCCGGGGTCGATTTGGGGCCGGGGACGGGTTCAGCGCCTAGCTTTTGGCCTACCGATTGGAGTCGCGCAGAGGCATCGGAAAATTTATTCTTCAGCAAGTACTGCTGCGAACGGGAGAGCTTGAGGCCCGGAGTCGAGAGCTGGGTCTGCATATCTCCGAGCGTCGATTGGGCCGCGACCACCTGGTTTTGGAGCATGCCCATGTTGGGCGTGATCGTCGGCTGGGCCCCTCCCTGCGAGAGCTCAAAAGGAGAGATCTGTGAGGGCTGTCCCACTCCACCGGCCGCCGGCTGTTTCATATAGGATTCAAAAGAGCCGGGCGCAGGGGTTGCGGACGAACCCTTGTGCTCGTCATCGATCGGTGAGGTGGCGCCAATGCGGTCTGTAGGATCTACCATAGCCTTATTTCATCCCTTGGGTCGGGGTGGGCCCTTTTTTTACAAATTTTTCGACGAACGCGATCGCGGTCTCCGCTAAATTTTTGAGCATCGGATCGTGCGATTTTTTGGCTGACTCGGCGAGAAGTTTTTCTCCCTTGCTCACATCGGTCGGGGTGAGCGCCATCGCAAGGCCTAGGAAGGTGCGCGCCATCTCGTTGTTCGGTTCTTTGGCAAGCACTTCTTCAAACGCTTTGCACGCCGCTTTGAGCTCTAATTTGCAGAGGTGCATGTAGCCCAATCCCACCTTGGGGAGAGTATTTTCAGGCTTGAGCAATGACGCCGCCTTGAACAATTTAACTGCAGCATCTTCGTCGCTTTGATTGATCGCGATGAACCCCGCTTCCGAGAAGAGGATGAAATCCTCTTTATATTTTTGCAGACCCATAAATCACTCTCCTTAATAAAATTACTGACTTTTCTGGTTGCGGACGGCGTTGTTGATGACCGACTGCACCTGGCTAATGAGGTTTGAGATCGAATCTCCAATCTGCGTCACTTGGCTCATTTGGAATTGGAGGAGCAGGAACTTTCCCGGTGTCGCATGCGAAATGCTGCTCGCCACGGCGCGCACTCCTGACAGCACCGAACTCTGCAAGCTGATGTATTTTTTAATTAACGTGCTGAAGGAGATCGTTGCTCCCCAAGATTCGGCCATACAATAACCCCCTATTTCTTATGCACTAGTTTGCGTAACACTTTTTGCAGCGCCGCATACCCATGCAGCAGCGTGCCATACTTATCAAAATCAGCGGACGCCGACCCTTGGCGCAGCAGTCCCTTTAGTTCTTGGACCCTTTCTTCCGCACCTTTGAGCAAATCATTGCCCCGGGCCGGATTTTGCTTAATATCCTTTTCGAGATCAAACTCGAAGGGAGCTTTCCCTTGTTTTTCCATACCGTACATAAAACCCCTTTATTGCAGATTGTAGTTAATTCTATATTTTATTCCATCTTTTTCGAGGAGTACCATATTTGGGAGCACTCCGGTGATTTTCATCCCGTCCAAAAGATCGTTCTTTCCTAAGATCTTTCCGTTGATGAACACAAAGTAGTCCTTGTCATCCCGTTTCGAAAATCCGGTGACCTGATACTTACTCGACAGATCGGTCCGCGCGCTGTCTGCGCCGGTGGTGAGCACGACATAATTTTTCACCATCCGTATCCCCATGAGCTCTTTGAACTGGTGCAAGAGATGGTTAAATCCCGAAGAGTGTTTAGAGTCGACGCGCCCCGTCAGCACCAGCTCGCCGTTGCTCAGTTGGAAGGCGACCCCCGTAAATCCATGTTCAAACAGCATGCTGTCCACCTGCATTTGCAAGTTCGCTTCGACCACTACCTGATTGTTCAGCCGATCCAGATAAGGAAAGTTCAAGTTTATATAATCGGAAAGCGCCTGCGCCTGGTCTGAGGTCTGGAGGTAGCCCCGTATCACAAAACGGCCCGGCTCCGGCGATGAGATCGAGACGCCTTGCCACGCCCCATTACTTGTGAGGAGCGCGTTCATGTTCTGCCAGACATATTCGTCGATCACGACATTGTCTTCGATGTCGTGGACAAACGACATCGCGCGGAGAATGTAGAGGAGCTCCTGATGTTCGACGGGCGTGATTACATGTCCCACGAGGAACAGCTTTCCGTTGGACTCATTGAATGTAAACTGAATGTCGGTATACTGTTTGATCGCATGGGCGATCTGTTCTGTCTCATGCTTCGCGGCCACCGGCACCGGCTCTGTTTTGAGGAGCGAGATCATCCCCATGACGACAACCAGAATAAATGCGAGAAGGCCGCCGGTCAAAAAGAGGTGCTTTTTCGGGATGACCCGCTCCTTCCATGGCATTGCCTGCGCCGGCGCCATCGCCTCTTCCCGCAGATCCTCCCGGGCCGCCTCTGCAGCCGTCGGCAGCGAGATGATGGTCTCTTGCGGTTTTTCCCGATCGATCATTAAAAAGGAGGTCGTTCCTAAAGAGACAAGGTCTGAAGAGCCCAGCTTGCGCCGGTCTGCAATCGGCGCTCCATCCACGATCACCCCATTGCGGCTTCCCAAATCTTCGATCCAGGCGAGGCTTTCCTCATCAATAGTGATCCGGGCATGCTGCCGAGACACGCTCAAATCTTGAAAGACGATATCGCACAGGCTGGGATCCTTGCCCACGATATAAGTTGAGCCTTTTTCCATGTTGAACTCAGCGCCCGTATTGGGCCCCGCCACCACTTTTAACAGCCAGCGTGCCTCAGGCCCTCCTTCTACCGAGAGAGTGTCCTGCCAATCGACCGTTTGGGGCGCCTCCATCTTTTCCGAAGGATTTTTTTCGGTGAACCGGAAAAATGTGTTGCCGATCTGGATGATGTCTCCCTCGCGCAACAGGACAGCTTCCGTGATCACCCGGCCGTTCTGTGTCGCAGGGTTAACGGAGCTCAAATTTTCGAGGACGTAGCCCTCTCCCGTCAGCCTGCAGATCACATGCTTGCGCGACACCATGGGATCTTCGAGGACGATGCCTGCTTCATCAGGATCGCGCCCAAGGACCCACTCATTGCCTTCTTCGAACCGGATCGCCTGGCCCGAGAGAGGGCCTTCTTCCGCGATGAGATATCCTGCCATTATTTATCCTAAAAACCTAAAGTTCTTCATAAAACCGCATCCAATTTTTCATGCGCGAGGAGTTCCTGCCTCCAATAGTCTGCGAAATTGACAAAATCTTCAAGCGTTTCTTTAAAATCCTTGAAATTTATTTCGCTTAGCACCGTCAATGTCAGTGTCAAAAACTTCCCATTTTCGTCTATGGCGAGCACGCCTCCGCCTGTCCCTTGCCCTAAAAAATTACCCCGCATCGCGTACATGAAAAATTGTTCCCGATTTTTCTCCGGACAGGGGCCAATGGGCGCAAAAAAGAGGCACCCCGGGTCTAATTCCTTCACCGAAACGGTCCGTTCGGGGTTGAGAGTGAGCGCGAAAAACCCTGCTTTGTCCTTAAGGGGAGGATGCTCCATTTCGAGCGCGCGGGCGAGTTCCGTTAAGTGTTGCTCAAGCATGCAAATTCCCTCCCGCAATTTTCGACACTCTCCTATAGGCTATAACGCAGAGTCGATATTTATTCCTATTAAAAACATAAGTTGTTGGCAATAAGTAAAATATAATTAATGCTATTAAATATATAATTGCATGGCTATGGTGAGGAATATGATCCATGAAGACTTTGAGCGTTTAGTGCAGCTTTTTACCCAAGCAGAAAAGGGCGAAGAGGTGAGCTTAGAAAAGGCGATCCGGGAGGCGACCGCCCTTTTCGACAACATCAAGGCCAGCCTCGAAAAGGCGACCCCCGAAGAAAAGCTTGCCCTCGTGGGAGAGCTCAACCAGATGTACGCACTTTTAGCCAAAGAGACCCAGAGGGTGGCTGAGAAGACGGGCATGTCCGAGGAGCAAATTCTGGCCTCGGTCGATACCCCCGCCGCCTATACCCCTGAGCAGTGGAAAATGCTGCAAGACGCTAAGGATAAGCTCTTTAAATCAGGAAACATGATCAATAAAATGATTAAAACCCCTGAGGGTGAGGCACTTGCGCCTGAAAAGAGCAAAAAGGTATTCAAAACACAAAGAAGCGACTGGCTAAAATCTTAAGTGCCTCATCGCTAATCTCTAGCGCTATCCTTTGAACCTCAAGCGGTTCCGTCAAAACCCTCCATTTCAACTAATGTTTATTTCATATTTATTAATTATAAAGCACTTATAACAAGCTATTTATTAAGAAATCGTTAAGATTGTGCAATTATCTTATTGAAATCTTAATCGTTTTGTTATACAATTAAGTATGGGGAGATAGACGATGAACATAACACCCCCGGGAGACATAATAAAATGACTATTATTGATTATACTAATGCAGGCACTTTGCAAGCTCATTACGAAGCGGACTATCAGGCCTATCTGGCTGCCGAAGCCCAAGAGAAGGCGGATGACGCGGCTTATGCTGCCGGCTTAAGTCAGATTATGGAGATGATCAAGAACAAAGACTCTCCCGATGAAATTTTGATGTTTTTTATGGCCTTGATGTCCGACCACGGACTGAAGACCCAGGAAGACCAGGTCTCCGTGACCTCAGCAGCGATTAACGTTAACTCCGATCTCGGCGCGATTGCAAGCGACATGCAGAACCAATTGAATGATGCCCTGAGTGCGCGTATCGGCACCCAACCTAATCAACCTACCGGCGGTATGAATGAAGACGAAGCGAGAGAGATGATGGCCGATTATAAGAACCTTAAGGCAGACCTTCAACAGCAGGAAGGGCTACAGAAAAATCCGAACCCTGCCCTGCAATCGATGCTCGCGGCCCTTGAGGACCTCAATACCCAATCCGGCGGCCTCCTTGACGGGAATAACCCCACAAAACTTTCCCAGTTCTACAACAACTTGGTGGCCAATTACAGTGGCGGAACTAACCCTGCCGGCCCCGGTGGGAACCCTTTATCCGGATCGTTTAGTGATCTTGCGACAGTGAAGCAGCAATTAGGTTCGTTGTCTACACCATTGAACGCGGAAACGCAGTACGAAACTCAGCAGATCTCGACAGTTGAAACATTCCTGACGAACCTTTCGAAGGAACTTGCGCAGTTGACTAAAGCCTTTGTAACTAATCAAAGAGCGCAGTAATAAATAATAAAACAATAAAAGAGGAAATTATGCCTATACAAACCATCGCCCCAAGTGTAAATGCTCACTCACCGCGTCCATTAAATTATGTGCTAGCAGCGATGTTGGCAGGAGTTAAAGAGCAGGACCTGGATATCGGTTATCAGGTTTCAGACGCCAAAGGCGCCGCTGAATTAGGTAAACTCGTAGCCTATGCCTCAAATATTCTTTACAACTCAAATTCAGACCAGATCCAAAAGGACCTGGCAAAGATTAAAGAATATGCCGATCTTATTGCAGCTAAACCGGGCAGCAGTGATGTCCCTGGGTGGCAAGCGAAGTTAGCTGAGTGGAATGCGAAGTATGGAGCGGACAGTGCTGCAGCGAGCAATTTCGTCAACAACGGCCAAACCAATCTGGTGCAACCCTTGACGACCGAAGCGCAGCAGGATGCAAGCAACATCGCGAACTCGGGGCAGTTTGTCTCATCGGTATTAAGCTCGATGCAAACATTGACAACGATCCTTTCACAAGCTTTAGCATAAAAATAATAAAAACGAGGAACTATGGCAGCCAACGCTATTAACATAAATCATTTCGAGATCAACAGCAGCGTCGAGAATCAAATTCAAGCATTGCTCAATGAAGCATCGTCAGACAAAGAGAAAAAGGCGGTGAGCGACTTGAAAAAAATGCTTGTGGAGGTCATGGGGACGCTTTCTAGCAAAGGGTCTGCCAAAACCGAGGCAGCGGTTGTTTTAGCAAAGAAACCGAGCGGCTCTTCCTATGAGGAAGCGATCGTCTTGCTTGCAGGAGCATTAGCTGAGATGCAAATTCTTCTGACCCAAATCGTCAAAAATAAAGCGGAAAATGATGCGCAGGTTGACCAATTGCAATTAGATGCGCTGGAAGGGAACATCAAAGTCGTGGCCGACCTCATCCAACAACAGATTGATGCGCAAAATAACGCAAGCATCTGGAAAAAGGTCGCCGCCTGTTTCATGACCGTTGTGGGCGGTATTTTGACGGCCCTCGGCATGCCTGAGATCGGGATCCCCATGATGGTCCTTGGCGTGTTGCAAATTACAGGCGTGATGGATCAGATGACCCATGCCATCGCGAATTACTTAGAACACGATTGCGGAATGTCGGAAAAGGCGGCAACGATCCTTGCCGATGCGCTCGTCGTTGTCGCTGTCACTGTTGCGAGTATGGGAGTCGGCGGAGTTGCCGGGGCTATCGATTCAGCTGCGACAAACGCGCTCGATGAAGGGGTTGAAATGTCTGCCCTCGATGCTGCTGGCAACGTTATAGAAGAGGGCGGCGCTAATGCGGCAAAGCAGGGCGCTTCCATTGCCGCTCGCGTGAGAAGTGGAGCCTTCGCTGGATTTTTCCAATCTGCAGCGTCGACCAATCTTGCATCGAACCTCGTGGCAGCCATCCCATTCTCCGATTCAAGTGAAGGAAAGCTGACGAAAAAAATTCTAGAGGTGGTCGCGACGCTGGCGATGGTCGCTGCTTCTATCGTCGCTTCTTTTGGCACGGGCGCTGTCAGTGCGATTTCAAAGCTGCCTAGCTCGTTCATGATCAATGCGGGCCGTCTTTCCTATCTTGCGCAAGCCGGGGCCGGAGTAGCTTCTATCGGAGCAGGTGCTTATGGGATTCAGACAGGGCTGATCTTATCCGCATTAGCCGGACCGCAAGCGATCGCGGAATTGCAAGAGACAACCCTTGGAATGATGGGGAATGATGAGAAGGCCACAGCAAAATTTATGGCTTCTATCCAACAGACATTCCAGGCCCTGTTTGCCCTGCTGAATAAGATGTTTGTGGGTCAGAAGGCAATGGCTGACGTCATGGCAAGAGCTTAATATAAAATAATAAAAAATGGAGAATATATGAGTACCGTAAGTAAATCAGAAGTCGAAAATTCTACAAACCCGGTCGGCGGGACTTTTCCGGGCGGGGACTCCACATTCGGAGCCTGCGGAACAGCGGCCCTAGCATTCATGATGCTGCAAGACTTAAGAGAAATCTATGCGAAGATCGCTGCGATTTTAAATACAGGATACGCCACGAATCTTGAAGGCCAGGCGAAAGCGGGCATTGCAAGCGCAGAGGCTTCGCAAGCGTCAACTATGCAAGATGCGATTAATCAGATCATCGAAGGGACTTTTGGAGTAGTCACTGGACTCGGCTCCGTCGGTATCTCCAAGTTGATGGGTAAGGAGACCGAAGCGCAAGCGAAGGAGCTGTCCACAGCAAAAGACCAAATTGAACAACTTAATGATATGCAAACTTCAATCAAGAATAGGATGCCGAATGCCCCTGGGGAGGTCATAGAAGTGACTCAGGTAAACCGCGCGGCAAATGAAGCTGCAAGAGCTGAGGAGGTTCAAGGCGCCACGGATGCCAAAAAGCTTCTTCAGGATCGAACAGCGATGAGCGATGCGGAGAAAGTGGATGCAAAAACTCTTACCGATGACGCTATTTCCAAGTTGAGTAAGACTAAATTGGAAAGCTTGGAAAAAAGTTGTAAAGAGGAGCTGGAGGCGGTGAAAAAAACGAAAGAGAGTATTGAGTCGCAAATCCAAAGTCGAATACATGATGCGAACACCTACGCTCAAGCCCTGAACTCAGTAGGACCAGGTATCGCCAAATTGATTGGGTCCCCCCCAGACAGTAAGTAAGGCGCAGCAAGAAGCGATCAAAGTGGCGACGCAAACAAGCGCGGGGATCGAAGGCCAGATTGCATCCATGCTAGACCGCCAAGAGGGGACTGAGTGGGAAGATGCAAGGGGCGTGAACCGAACGATGGAAGCGCTCATCCAGTCGCAGAACACAAGAGGCTAATCCTCCTTGTGCTCCTTAACAAAAGGCTTTGATAACGTTTGTTAAGGAGCACTAGACTCTTTAAGAGCAGCCGTAGCAATACGGCTGCTCTTTTTTTTATTCAGAGGCAATTGCAAAACTCCATTTGGACAAAAACTGCCCTTTTGGCTCCGGATTCGGATTTCTCGCAAATCGCCTATGACCCAACAGGATATGTCGATTTGCGAGAAACCGAACCGGGACCAAAATCATCAATTTTTGTCTAAAAATCTACGCTTTGCAATTGCCTCATCCCGCTTGGGAGCGCTTGACGCGGGGCGGCGCGTTGCCGGTCACGCAATCTTCCTCGACGACCACCTCTTTAATGGTGGGATCGGAGGGCACTTCAAACATCAGATTTAGGAGCAATCCTTCGACGATCATGCGGAGGGCGCGGGCGCCTGTGCCTGTGGACTTCGCCTTTTCTGCCATGGCGCGGAGGGCCGCTTCGGTGAAATGGAGTAGTACGTGCTCTTCGGAAAAGAGACGGGTGTACTGCTTAACGATCGCATTCTTGGGCTGGACGAGGATGTTGACGAGGTCTTCGGTGGTCAGCTCGTTGCAGTTAGCGATGCTGTTAAATCTGCCGACAAATTCAGGGATCATGCCAAACTGGATCAGGTCCTCGGGCTCTACTTTGGAGAGGAGATAGTTGGTCTCGTTGGTATCAAAGCGGGCCGTGTCGGCCACATCGAACCCGATGGTGCTTTTGCCCAGGCGCTTGGCGATGATCTTGTCGAGATGGACGAACGCGCCGCCGACGATGAAGAGGATGTTCTGTGTGTTGACCTTGATGTATTCCTGGTTGGGATGTTTGCGGCCTCCTTTGGGTGGGACGTTGGACACCGTTCCTTCGACGATCTTGAGAAGCGCTTGCTGCACGCCTTCGCCCGAAACATCGCGGGTGATGGAGACGTTGCTGCCCGTCTTGCGGATCTTGTCGATCTCATCGACGTAGATGATACCTGTCTCGGCGCGGGCGATGTCGTAGTCGGCCGCTTGAACGAGGCGGAGGATGATATTCTCGACATCTTCTCCGACGTAGCCCGCTTCGGTGAGGGTGGTGGCATCGGCGATGGCGAAGGGGACGTCGAGGATGTTGGCTAAGGTGCGGGCCATGAGGGTTTTACCGGAGCCGGTGGGGCCGAGGAGAAGGACGTTGGACTTGCTGTATTCCACGTCGTTCTCTTTCGAGAGGGAGCGGATCCGCTTATAGTGGTTGTAGACTGCAACGGCGATCGTCTTTTTGGCGTTCTCTTGGCCGATTACATACTCGTCGAGCCGCTCCTTGATTTCTTTGGGCTTGAGAAGCTTGAGCTCATGGTTCACCGGCTTTTTCTGGATGATATCGAGGCACAGGTGGACGCACTTGTCACAGATGAAGGCCTCAGGGCCGGATATAAGTTTTTCGACTCCATCTTCGGTCCTGCCGCAGAAGGAGCATTTGGGGGGATCTTTTTTTATTGTCATGGGGTGCGAATGGGTTGGGTGGCGATTTTATCGATCAGCCCATAGTGCAGGGCCTCTTCGGGGTTCATAAAGAAATCTCTTTCTGAGTCTTCTAAAATTTTAGCGAGCGATTTGCCGGTAGTCTCCGACATAATCTTGGCGCAGAGTTGTTTGAGCTCTAAAATTTCTTTGGCCTGCAGCGCGATATCTGCGGAGGTGCCGCCGACGCCGCCGGAGGGCTGGTGGATCATGATGCGGCTGTTCGGAAGGGCGAACCGCTTGCCTTTGGTCCCGGCCGATAGGAGGAGAGCGCCCATCGAGGCGGCCTGGCCGATGCAGTAAGTGTTGATGTCATAGCCCATGAAGCGCATGGTGTCGTAGATGGCGAGGCCCGCGGTGATGTAGCCGCCGGGAGAATGGATGTAGAGGTTCACATCTTTTTTTGGATCGTCGGCGCGCAAAAAGAGGAACTGGGCGATAATCGTGTTAGCCACCTGATCGGTAATCTCGGATCCGATAAAGATGATTCGATCTTTTAGCAGCCTAGAGAAAATGTCCATGGCCCGTTCGCCGCGGCCGGTATCTTCGATCACATACGGAATGGTGTGCATAGAAAGTCCTTCTTTTGCAACTGCTCATCAAGTTGAGGCAGGCACCCCGAATCGGGGCCCCGCCCGCCTCAATTTTATGGGCAATGAATCTCTGGTACTGAGCGCATGATGCGCTCAACCTTAACTCCATGAGCAGTTGCTTATCTTTTTCCGTATCATGCCGTTTCTTCTCATATTTAGGCAAGAAATCGTTCCTTCGAGTTTTTCCCGCTGTAGCGTGAGGGTTCCTGATTTTGGAGTGCGCAATCGCACTCCAAAACGGGAAAGGGAAAGCGAAATTGTTCAAAACTATTTCTTTACAGATTCGCCTCTTTACACAAGTCGGGGACACCGC
>Ga0207105_1110_pt1 | contig 19977 bp, 12 predicted proteins | sample Alteio_BWMinHeat_77_FD_153569 | JGI IMG/M metagenome (GOLD analysis project Ga0207105, IMG submission 153569) | Enriched cells from forest soil in Barre Woods Harvard Forest LTER site, Petersham, Massachusetts, United States -... | ecosystem: Environmental > Terrestrial > Soil > Temperate forest >... | reverse complement strand
TTGAATTTTCTATAGGAACTTATCAGGTTCAAGTCCTTGATCCGAAGACGCAAAAAGATGTCTGGGCTTTTTTGCAACTGGATAACCGCGGACAGATCAAAGATAGTTTTTGTTCCTGCGAAGAGATCCACGATGACGTTTGCGTTCATTTGGCAGTGGCTTTTTTATATATCTATCATGGGCATACTACACCCTTGCATCAGCGTTTCGAACGTTCCTTATGGAATCGTTTATGCATGATTTATGCTGACCGGGTGGGATATGAACCCTCTGTATTAAAGAAGATATCAAAGAATCATTATGCCTGTTTTTCCGAGAGCGGAAAAAATATTTTTTTTGTGAAAAGTCAAACACCGGCTGCAAGCAATCATTTAAGCGAGATTTTGCATCATAGGCAAAAAGAAACAGAAGAAACATCGCTAAAGTTTTCCAATTTGTCGCCGGAGGAGATTATTCTTTGGAAAGAAGGTCGGCCATCGCCCAGGCTGAGTTACGAACTTTCTTTTTGGAATGATTTTGCTAAATGGATGATGCATCTTCAGGAAGAAGGGAATCCTTACAAAATTACTTTTGGCTATTCAACTAAAAAAATCCCTAACGAAATCACGATTGACTTTTCTGAAATCGAAGTCTCTTTTTATATTTCCGAAGCTAATCTGCCTTTGATCATTCCTGCCTTGGCTACCGTAAATTCTCCACTAACGGTGCATAATACCCTTCAAGAATCGATTGAAAAAATTACTTATGACAAAAACTTGGGGACTTTGAATATTGAACCTAAGCAAGGAGCTCTTGTTGTCCAAAAAGTGAAAGAGCGCAGCCTTGAAAAACGAGGAATTTCATTACAAGGCTGGTTTTATGTTGTCAATGATGGATTTTATCCGCGCGACCGCCACTTCCTTTTGGAAAATCAAAGTTTATCCGGTAAGCAAGTCTCAGAGGCGCTGGATGAGCATTTTTCCGTGATGAAATCTTTGCTAAAAGATGCCATCCTTCATGAAAGTCCTGTTCAGGCCTATTATACGATTGCCTTTGATAAAAAGTGGAATTTGCATATTTCTACCTATGTTTTTACCCCAGGGGATTTAAATAAGCCCTTTTCAAAATTCTTTGGAGATTGGGTTTATCTAGATGATGATGGTTTCTACCGCCTTGAAGGAATGCGCTTTGATGCTGTTGAAACAACGATTCCTAGCGATGATGTAGCCGATTTTGTTAGGCAGCATCGCTTTTGGTTAAATACCCAAGAAGGCTTTCAAACCCATTTATCCAGTGTTGAAGCTCAGCTTAATTATTCTTTGTCGCAGAACGATCACTTAAGCTTCTCTAGGCGCATAGCCATCGAAGATGAAACCGCGGAAAGTAAGGATTTTGGTTCATGGATCTATGTCGCAGGACAAGGATTTTACTCCAAAGCAAATGCTCCTGTTGCCCTGCCGATAGCCCCCGGCACCTCTATTGCTCCAGAACAGATCCCTCTTTTTATTCGCAGAAATCAAGAAGAACTTAAAATCGTTCCAGGATTCTTTAGTGAACGCAGTCCAGTGGCTAAAACCGGTGTAGATATTGAGTTGCTCGATGAGAAGACGATTAGCATCACTCCAGAGTATGAATTGCTGCCTGATTATAAAAATAAAAATTTGCGTTTCTTTGATGATTACGTCTTTGTGGAAGGCGAAGGATTTCATGAATTGCCCTACGATAGCCGTTTGCCGGAACGCTTTCGGCATCCTTTGCTTTTGGAAGGAGAGCAAGTAACCGAATTTTTGTCCTCCGAACTGGAGAGCATCAAAAAATATGCATCCAAAATCGACGAGCGACTAGTAAAACCTGTAGATCTGCGTTTGATTGCCCAAAGCATTTGCCTGTCTGAAGAGCGCAAAGGGTGGTATCTACTTACTTTGCATTATCAAACAGAGAAAGGCTCTTTGCCTCTTCCTACGATATGGGCTGCGTTGCAGAAGAAGAAGAAAAAGCCTTTTCTTTTTACAAAAGCCGGACTCATCGACCTTCAAGATAAACGTTTTCAATGGTTGAAGTCATTTGATAAAACACGCATAGACAAAGTCCATCATACGATTTTACTTTCAACATTGGAATTGATTCGAATCCATGCTCTTGAGCAGTTGGAGATTCAGAAAATAAAAAATCCTGATTACGAATCTTCAAAAATCCTTCTCGATGAACTCACCAAATTTTTACTGCCGACAGAGCCCGATGTCACCGGCTTGAAAAGTTTCTTGCGCCCCTATCAAGAGATCGGTTTGCGGTGGCTTTGGTTTCTCTATCATCATGGCCTTTCCGGCTTGCTGTGCGACGATATGGGACTTGGAAAAACTCATCAAGCCATGGCTTTATTGGCAGCCCTTATCAATGAGCGCAAAAAGCAGAACGACAACTCTACACCCCATTTTCTAGTGATTTGTCCTACCTCTGTCATCTATCACTGGCAAGAAAAATTGCAAGAATTCTTGCCGGAGCTCAGGGTATGTACTTTTTACGGAAGCAATCGCAGCTTAGGTGAATTTCATAAAGAATATGACCTATTGCTGACTTCATATGGCATCTGGCGTTTGGAAAATGATTTGTTGAGTGAAGTGAACTTTGAGATCGCCATCTTTGATGAAATTCAAGTCGCTAAAAATTATTTAAGCCGCGTACATGCTTCTTTGCTTAGCGTGCAAGCCAAGATGAAAATTGGATTAACGGGTACGCCCATTGAGAACTACTTGCGAGAACTTAAATCTCTTTTCGACCTTGTTTTGCCTACTTATATGCCTGCTGAAACAGATTATCGCGAGTTTTTTATCAAGCCTATCGAAAAAGAGGGCGACAAATTAAGAAGGGAGCTTCTTTCACGTCTCATTAAACCTTTTGTTTTGAGGCGTAAAAAAGAGGATGTCTTGCTTGATTTGCCAGAAAAAATTGAAGAAATTGCCCATTGCAGCTTAGCAATAGATCAGCAGCGGCTGTATAAAGAAGTCCTGGAGCGGTCGCGACAGCAGGTATTAAGCGAACTTCATGATGATAAATCACCCATTCCTTACATCCACATCTTTGCCATCCTCTCAAGCCTAAAGCAGATCTGCAACCATCCGGCAGCGTATTTAAAGCAGCCTCAACTTTATAAGGAGTTCCGATCGGGAAAATGGGAGCTCTTTATTGAGCTTTTAAATGAAGCTAAAGAAAGCCAACAGAAGGTCGTTGTCTTTTCGCAATATCTGGCCATGTTGGATATCATGGAAGAACATCTGAATGAAGCCGGCATCGCTTTTGCCTCGATCCGCGGAGCTACCCTTGACCGCGGAGAACAAGTGAAGCGTTTTAATCAAGATCCTGAGTGCGAGGTGTTCCTAGGTTCCCTTCAGGCAGCCGGACTGGGAATTGATTTAACGGCCGGATCCGTAGTCATCCACTACGATCGTTGGTGGAATGCTGCTCGAGAAAATCAGGCGACCGATCGCGTGCATCGCATTGGCCAAAAGCGCGGTGTACAAGTCTTTAAGCTCGTCACCAAGGGCACCTTCGAAGAGAAGATCGATGCCATCATCCAACGCAAAGGAAAGCTCATGGAAGATGTCATCGGCGTTGATGACCACGATGTCATTAAAACCTTCACGCGCCAAGAGATCATGGAGCTTCTGCAAGAAGTTAATCTGGAAACAGAAAATATTTGAATAATATTTTGGTTCAAATTCAAATTTCGCTAAATAAATAATTCTTGTATAATTAGTAGAAAGGGTAGGTTTGTAGTTATGCCAATTCCAAAGTTTTTTGATTGTGTTACGCAATCCAAACACTTTTTCTCCAATTTATGCGAAGATTATTTTTATCTCGATAATATCTCTAATAAGCTTGGTTTTCGCAAATTTTCTACAATTGCCAATAAAAATAATGAAATTAAAGAGGAAAAACCCCTCTTTAAGCCAACTTCTTGGAAAGTTGTGGCCTTGGATATCGCTAAAATTGTCTCCTATTTTTCTGTTATCGTCCCTTGTGTCATGCTGATCGGCAAAGCAATCAACCGCAAAGTCAACCACTACAATATATCACCTGAAGAGGACTCTTCCACGACAGATAAGACAAATAAAGTGGGCCAAAGTTCTCTATCTCCTACACAAGAACCCCCCACAACTCCAAAGACAAAAGATGCGGACAAAAGTCCAACAGATGCTCAGAAGCCCAAAGAGGATGAAGATTCGAAGAATTCCAATCACATTGCCCTTAACCTAAAGCCCATTGTTGAGCAAAATCCTACATTACCTCTTGCGAAAACCGGTGGTTTTACAAATGGAGGCAATACCTGCTATCTTGCTTCAATCATGCAATGCTTAAAAGTAATGCCAAGTTTTTTGTCATTTCTCGATGAAAAAAACCATCCCTTACAAAAGAAAGGGGCTGAAGAGGATGGGATGCTCACAACTCGTAACCAAATTCAAAGATTGCTCAAAGAACTGTTCCAAAAATCCAATTCAGGCGTCACAGTTTCAGGAACCGAAATGGATTCTTTGCGCTTATTGCTCTATAAAGCTAAGGTCGTTACTTCCGAAACTGGACAAGATGATACTTTATTGGTTTGGCAGAATCTTGCTGGAATTTTGGAGCTTCCGAGCATGAAACTTTATGATAGTGATTATGAGGATTATGTCTATGCTCCTCAATATTCTTGCTCTCCCACAAAAGACATCAATACTGTTCAAGCAATCATCAATCATGAGAATTGTATTGTTAGTTCTGTATCTCATTTTCCCGTTGTCAATATGATAAAAGGACAAATCAAAATTGATCCAGAATCAGAAATTCAAGTGACAACTCGTGATAGCAAAGAAATTTCTAAATACCGATTGGCGGGTGTTACAATTCATTACGGTGGTAATCAGGGAGGTCATTATCTCAGTTATCTCTATGATCATATGACTAGAGAATGGGTGCAATGCAACGATAGTAGCGTTAGCAAAGCTAAGACAATAGACGATAATTTGAAAAAAAACATCAGAATGGCATTTTACGAAAAGATCACTTGAGAAAATCAAAATCTATGGAATTATTCCAAGATAGAGAAAGCGTGGCACTAAACTACTCTCGACTGTGACCCTCTCACAAAATTCTTTGAGAGGTCGCACCCAAAAATCGCCTTCGCCATAAGCTGCGCGATAAATGACGTGTTCCTCTAAAGATTCACTGTGTCTTCCAACCGCAATGACTTCATAACGATTGCCTTTATAATGCTCATAAAGGCCTTTTTTCAGTGATTTGGCTTCCTTGGAAAAGGGCGCTATTGTGTCATTATTCATTTGATCTCCTCTGCTTTATTTCCAAGTTTTCTGAAGTTAGAGTTTAAGGGGCAAGCCCCCATAGGCCTCAACCTAATTCTGATGTCGTTCTTACAGAACTCAACATTCTCTATTGATTACCTAGGCCTCTCGCTGTCGCTTCGGCCTAGGCTATGATATAAAGGCCTTTCAGGCCATAAAATAATGCATTTAAAAAAATGAGATCCTCAATGGTCTGAAGGACCATAATAACATAGCCCAGGCCGAAGCGAAAGCGAGAGGCCTGGGAAAAAGGATAAGCAAGCTGAGTTCTGTAAGAACGACATCTGAATTAGGTTGAGGCCTATATAGGGGCAAGCCCTCAAACCCCAAAGACTTTAGCTTTCATCAAGATTGTCAACTTCAGCAGGGAATTCGTCGTCATGCTCTTCGTCATCATCTTCGTCACCTGCATCTCGCCACTCTTCTTTGTGGGCTCCCTGGCCTTTGGTCTTTTGTTTGCCCCTAAGGTGCAAAAGAATGGGAACGCCTGTGAAGTCGTAGGCTTCGCGGAATTGATTATAGAGGTATTTTCGATACGATTCGATCATCAAGTTGGGGTAGTTGACGAATAAAATAAAGCGCGGCGGCTGCACATCGACTTGCGCCATGTAATAGACCCGCAAGCGTTTTCCCATAATCATAGGAGGATGGTTCTTCTGCAATGCTACGCCAACGAATTTATTTAATTGATGCGTAGTGATGCGTTTGATGGAGTTTTCATGAACGGCTTTAATGTAACCGAAGATTTTGTCGACGTTGCGCCCTGTTTTTGCTGACATAAACACTTTAGGGCAGTGTTTCAGATAAGAGACCTCTTCTTCGATGCCTTGCAGACAGTGTTCCATGCGGAATCCTTTGACAAGATCCCATTTGTTGAAAAGCAGGATACAGCCTTTGCCGGCTTCTTCGATCATGTTTGCAATTTTTTTCTCTTGCGTTGTGATGCCTTGCTGAGCATCAAGCATCAGTAAGCAGATATCGGCTTTTTTGATGGAGTCTTCTGTGCGAATAGCGGCAAATTTATCTACAACCTCATGTTCGGAGCCTTTGCGTCTGATTCCTGCTGTGTCGATTAAGGTGTAGCGTTCATTTTCATGAATGAAGGAGATATCGACGCTATCGCGCGTCGTCCCTGGAATTGGGCTGACGATGCATCGCTCTTCGTCTAAAAGGTAATTGACTAACGAGGATTTTCCGACATTGGGGCGTCCGACGATGGCAATGCGGATGCCTGAGGCATCGCTGTCCGGCTGCTCATCTTTTTTGGCAAAATCAGCAAAAGCGCTCTCTAGGAGTTCAGCGATATGCCAGTTTTGAGTTGCAGAGACAGCAACCATAGGAGAGATGCCAAGGGATTGAAAATGATACAGAAGATGCTCTTGTGAAAGATCATCGACTTTATTGACCGCTAAGCATAAGGGCTTTTTTGTGCGTAGCAGGATCAAAGCAATTTCTTGGTCGAGATCGGTGATGCCAACTTGGGAGTCGACCACCATGATTAAGGTGTCGGCCTCTTCGATGGCAATTTCGGCTTGGCGCTTGATTTCTTCGTTAAACATGGCCTTTGATCGCGCATTGATACCGCCGGTATCGATGACTTGAAAGCGAAATCCAAAGATTTCGGATTCGGCGTAGAGGCGATCGCGGGTGATGCCTTCGGCTTCATCGACGATGGCAATTCGCTTTTTGCAGATGCGATTGAAGAGGGCCGATTTTCCCACATTAGGGCGGCCGACGATAGCGAGTTTAGGTAGTTGGGGCATGAATATTCGATATTTTAAAGGTTTTAGAGAGGTAATTCTAATCAATTATCAATTAAAAATAAATTAAATTTTTCGATGGGTAGATAATCGCAAATATTGGCTTGCTAAAGAATTAAAAAATAATAACAATCGGAATTATACCGAACGTGACTCAAACACCCTTTCAACTGCGCTTGAGTTTTAAAAAGTCCTGTTAAAAAAAATATCTTTGTTGCAGGGATTATTTACACCTGTGATTGAATCATGGCAAATAGTCGATTTTTTGATGACCTTTCTTTCTCTCCATTTAAAAAGGATTTGGAGAGTTATTCGCGAGCGACGCTAAGGCAAGACTTACTTGCGGGGGCATCTGTTGCTTTGCTCACCGTCCCCCAAGCCATGGCATACGCTTTACTCGCCGGGTTGCCCCTTTACTGCGGCCTTTTTGCTTCCGTTTTTTCTGCTATCATTGCAGCGATCTTTGGATCATCGCGTCACTTAGTCATTGGTCCAAGCAATGCCATAGCCATATTAGTCCAAGGGGGCACAAGTCAAATTTTATTTACTTATTATCGCGATTTGAGCGGCCCTGATCGCGAGCTTGCCGCTATTGCGATTTTGACGCAGTTGAGCTTGCTTATTGGGATCTTGCAGATCTTAGCCGCCGGATTTAAGTTAGGGCGTTTGACGCAGTTCATTAGCCATTCGGTAATCATCGGCTATATTACGGGAGCTGCCCTTGCTGTCATTGTCAACCAGCTATTCATTTTTTTGGGCATCCCTGATATGGCGGGATTGCATTCGCTTTATGAGAAAGGAGCTTATTTGGTGACGCATGTGCACCAAAGTCATTGGCCGACAGCAGCTGTTGGCTTGGGCAGTCTTATCTTGTTATTATTCTTAAAACGATTAAATAGATATCTGCCCGCGGCAGCAATCACCCTTGCTTTGGCTGCTGTGGCTGTCTTTTTATTCGATCTATCTTCGTACAGCAATGACTCCGGTTTCATTGATCCCTACTCAGACGAAACTCTTCGCAAAGTGATGCTGGTTGGCGATACAGGCGAGGTTTATGAGGTTATTCCCTCTTTTGAATTTTCGGCATTCAATACAGGCATTATGAACAGCTTGCTGCCTGTGGCTTTTGCTTTGGCATTGCTTAGTATCATGGAGACAGCATCAGTGGCAAAGGCTCTTGCGGCTAATTCAGGGCAGAGGCTTTCGATCAATCAAGAGATCTTCGGTCTTGGCCTTGGCAATCTGATGTCGTCATTTATTACAGCCATGCCTGTCTCGGGAAGCCCTTCACGAAGCGCTGCAAACTATGCTTATGGGGCACAAACGCGATTTTCTGCTATCTTTAATGCAATCACAGTAGCGCTGATTGTCATCATCTTCGGAAATTTTGTTACGCGCATTCCTCTGGCAGCATTAGCAGCGCTTTTGTTGGTGACAGCCGCAAGCATTGTTAATGTAAAACAATTTTTCCTTTGCTTAAAGGCGACCAGTGCCGACGCTTTGGTGTTATGGACGACGCTTCTTGCTTGTATCTTTTTTAGCTTAGATATGGCCTTTTATATTGGCGTAGCTATTTCAATCATCTTTTATTTAAAAAAGGCGGCATTGCCTCAGCTTGTGGAATATGATATCGATGAGGCGGGGGATTTGGTAAATCTGGATCCATCACAATTGCAGCAGCATAAAACCATCCGAGTCATTAAAGTCGAAGGCGAGCTTTTCTTTGGAGCTGCGGATCTATTTCAAAGCACACTTAAAACAATTGCTGAGGATGACACCTCAACCCAGGTCATCATTTTGCAGCTCAAAAACGCACGTGACATCGATGCAACCACATGCCTAGCTTTGCAGCAGTTGCATGAGTATTTAGTCAATTCAGGCAGGCAGTTAATCGCTTGCGGTTTGACACCTGCTATTTGGGAAGTGCTGAGTGATTCCGGCATCGTCGAACAATTGGGTAAGGAAAACCTTTTCATATTCGAAGAAAAACATCCGCATCTGCATATGCAAAAAGCATTGCAAAAAGCCAAAGAAGTTATCGCCTCGATCGAACAATTGCAACAAAATCAGCCCACTGCAACAATTATTAAGGAAACAGTAGTAAGCAGCGATTCTTTGGTGATTAAGGAACAGGATCCCATTTAGTCACGGACCCATCGGGCAAGGTGACGGTCCGATAGACCCAAGTTTCTGAGTTTTCGCGCATCAGGCGGTCGCAGCCCATGATAAAACCCGTAAAAAAACCATACTTACGCATAGCTTCCAAAGTATATTGAGAACTGCTAGGGAAATAACTGCTTCTTGGGCCATCGGCAGGGGAAATGACATTTTGATGGAAATGAATGAGCACTTCACCAACATCTCCTAAGAAAGGCGTTTTGCAAGACTGTTCTATGCAAGCTCGCGGTTCATAGAAGGCGAGGTCGGCATCTTTGCCCCACGGATCGGAAAATAAGGATGAGGGATGAAGGATAAAGGATGAAAGAAGAAAAAAGAAAAATATCACCACAGAGTTCACAGAGAAGACAGGGAGGAAGAAGAATAAATGTTGCCCCTTCTTCTTCAAGATTGTAAAAAGGTGATTTTTGAACCAAAGAGGAGACACAGGATACAGAGAGCAAAAGACAATATCCTTTCTTTTTTCTCTCCATGTGTTCTCTGTGCACTCTGTGGTAATATTTTGAATCATGAGTTTTTCAGAATGTTGTTTCAAACATGAGCACAGGAAAGAGTCGATTTTGCGCCATGGTATCCTTTGCCATGGTATTATAAATGGATTGATTGTATTCCTTAGCTTCAAGACCTGCGCCATTGATGCCCCCCAGATACCAACCGAGCTCAAGGCTGCTCACGATGAGTCCGCCGGCAAAGTAGCCTTTGTCAAACAATTGATAGGCGGCTGCTGTAAAAAGTGTGTTGATGATAAAGGACGTTAAAGCGCTTTTTTTTTGACCCACATAATAATAGCCGGCACCTGGAAGGATAGCATTTAGCATCTGGGCTTTCTTGACGGATTTAGCCTTACAACAGTATTCAGAAAAAAAAAAGATCATATGATTCATTATCGGAAAGATCGGAGCTTATGGAAATGATGCTTGGCAGATCGCCTTCGTTAAATGCTGTAAAAAGCTTCAAGTTTGTTGCAGTGCCGGCATCGCATTTTTCGATGACTTCTAAAAGTTGCTCGGCCTTCTCCTCTTGTCCGATTTGTCCATAGGCATCATAAAGAAGCAGTAGAAGTTCTCTAAAAGCTGGAAAAGAGGATGAGGTCGCGCTTGTAAGGCTGCTTGATTCAAAGGCTTCGACAGCATCTTGATATTTTTGACCAAGATAATAGCATTCCACGATGCCATACTCGATTTGCGAAAGACGCAGATGATTTCTTGGGATAAGAATTTTTGCGCGTTTATAAGCTGTGATGGCACGATAGAGATCAAGTTCACGTCCAAACGCTTCTGCGATGCGCAGCTCCTTTCCCCACTCATTGGCAAATTCCTGAGGGGAAAGAGGTGCAAACGCTGAAGGCAGTGGTTCAATGAGGCGTTGCGGAGGACAAAAGGTGATGCAGGGCTCTAAAAGGCAGCTTTTAGGGTGGCAGCCCGCCAAGAGCAGGCATCCCAACAGACACCCTAATAGGGCATGACTTTTATGCTTACCTGCCGCCACAGCCAGCGCCACAAGGAGGATCATCACAGTAGGATTCGTCATCTGTATGATCCGTAGCTCTGACATTGAGGAAATCGAGGGCTTCATCTGTTTCATACTTCCAGCTCTTTTGCATACGGCATCTGGTGCGGAAAACATCTTGCTGATGTTTTGTCAGGCGATCGATCTCTTCTTGAGTATCAATAATTTCTGGACGGATAAAAATCATTAGGTTGAGTCTATTATCCGTATTCTTTTTGTTGCTAAAGGCCGCTCCGAGAATGGGTATGCCCCCTAAGCAGGGTAGCTGCTGTCTGAGCCGCTCATTTTGGTCTTGAATCATGCCGCTAATGACTAAAAAGCATTTATTTGGAATATGAACTTTTGTGGTTGTCGAGTTTTTTTGTGTTGTCGGACCAATATTTTGAGCTGGGATGCCTGCTGCAAAGTTAGTTGTTTCGATAACGCTGAATTCTTGCAGGATATCCATGGTAACAAGGCCGTTAGAGCCAATTTGCGGCGTTACCCTTAGGCGCGTTCCTACATCGCGGAAGTCAAAGTTGCTGGTGATGATCGTTCCAAAATCGTTTGCAATCGATTGAGTTTGGAATGGGGTGTTGATGCCGACAAAGATCTCAGCCGGGGCATTGTCTTCAGTAAGAATTTTTGGAGTTAAAAGGATTTTGACGCGGTCTTTATCATGCAATGCACTCACAAGAGCGGCAATGGTGCTAAATTGAGTACCACCATGGGTTAAGTGTCTACCGATGATGCCCAAATTAAATTCGGGTATGCGCGCTAAAAGCGAAGCGTCGGGAAGGCCAGTAACTATACTTGCGGTATCTTGAGCTGATGCTAAACTATTGCCTCCTGTCAAGAAAGCCTGCGCTCCAGCAGTTTCGCCCCCGCCAAAGCGAGTTCCCCAATTGACGCCGAATTGCAGCGATTCCGTAATCGTCGTCTGAAGGATCAACATTTCGATGAAAACTTGACGCAAAGGAGTGTCGACTTCTTCCATCAGTTCTTTTATTTTGCCAAGGGCGTCAGGGGTTCCTGTTAAAATTAGGGAATTGGAAGACTCAATCCATTGGATGCTATTAATGGCAGCAATGAGATCGAGATTTGCCGTTCCTGCAGCCTGCATGCTTTCAGCTATTCTTCTAAGTGCCTCTTCGATCTGATCGCCGCGGCGAAAGAGGAGTTTGTAGATGTAAAATTGGGTTCTTTCGATGTGGCCTATTGGCAGTTCTCCAGATGGTGTCAGCGTTCTTGTCAAGCGCTCAGGCGAGAGGGTATTTCCTGGAGCTAATTGGAAGACCCAGATGCCTTGCGAGTCCAAAGTCCACGATCCTTGAGGATTTTCTCCGGCTTCTGTTGTTCCTGCAGCTGCTTGTCCACCCTTTGGCTGAAAATACCAGTTACCCTGTGAATCTAAGGTCCAGACACCATCAGGAGGTGCTGTTTTACCCCTCTCTTGGCTGCTAGGACGGAAGATCCAATTGCCCTGAGGGCTAAGTTCCCACTGTCCAGGTCCTGCTGCAGCGCCTTCAGCACCACCAGGGCCCCCTGCACCTGCTGCACCACCTGCACCTGCCGCACCTCCGGGAAATCCTTGATTAGGATTGTACTTGAGGTCTTTAAGATTATAAATTCGCGTGGTGCCTTGATTTTGATCTAAGTGTTGTAGGATAGAAAGGGTTTTCTCTACTAAGAATGGGGTAGAAACGATAAAAACGCTGTTAGAAGGGTTATGGGGAACCAAGGTGATAATCTGGTCCTGCGAGATTGGCTGCATGATCTTTATAGCCATCTGGATCAGCGTATCCATAAAAGTATTTCGTACGACGTATTGTCCGATGACTAATCCGCTTTCAGGGGAGTCTAGGCTTTTCAACAATTTATTGATTTGAGCTACATTTGCAGAAAGATCAGTTACGATGATCTGATGAGTGCTTACTAATACTTCTACGATGCCGCTTTCGGAAACGAGGGGTTTTAAGACCACAGCAGCTTGAGTGGGATCTAATGTATTCAATCGGAATACTTGAGTGACAATTTCGGCCTGAGAGGGCCTGGGCGTTGGTTGATCTTGAGGAACTACGGTAGAGATGCCGCTGACCTTTGAGTTTTTGTGAATAATAAGATTATTCCCTTGTTCCATGAGAGTAAGATCATGAATGCGCAGTTCTTGCAAGAGGGCTGTCATCACATTGTCAATGGAAGTAGGCTCTTCAGAAACTATTGTGACATTAAATTGGAGATCGCCTTCATCGAAGACGAAGTTTTTATTTGAAATTCTGCTGATGAAGCGAAGATATTCAATGATGCTTACATTATTGAAGTTGATTAGAATATTTCTTTCAGGCTGAGAGGTATCCGCTTGAGCCAATTTTTCTGGACTACCGTTAGGAGATTGGCTTGGCTGTCCTTGTTGGTCGGTATTATTCGCAGGTGGCTGTGCAGGAGTCGTTGTATTTTGCGATACGGGAGTTTGCTGGGAAGTTGAGGTGGCGCCGGGTGCATTCTGAGGCGACGATGGCGTTATAACTGTTGGAGATGGAGCGGCGGGGGCATTTGTTTGAGCTTGCGTTTGAGGCGCTGGAGAGGTCGCTGTAGAAGGAATTTGAAAGAAAAAAGGTTGGATTTTGCCGGCATCATCACTTAAAGAATTCCATTCAATTTGTTCCACTTCATTTTTTTCTTGGGCGGCTTGATTTGCAGAGGAGGATTCGGTTGAATTTGGCAAAGAGCTGCTTCTTGAGGAGGTAGAAGGGGAAGAGTTCTGATTGGCCCTTTCGAGCTGAGCTCCTTGTAAAGTTAGAGGAGTTAGCCCTGATAAGCACGATGATGTTGCTAGAACTAATCTGCAAAGACGCTTAGATAAAATTCGTTTCATGAGTCACATGCCAACCATTCAAGTAAAATTATTCAAAGCTCAATCCTAATACTACAAAGAAGGAATTATCGTCCAAAAAAATATTTTAATTCCACAATTGCGACAAAAAACGAGAAATTTAAGAGAGTCCATACTTCATTTTTTTGCGCTAAAGAGAATAGTTATTCCAGAGCCAGCATTTAATTTCCAGAGGAAAGTTATGTCTTCAGACTTGTAATTGATTTTAAAGAGAATATTTGAATAGATAGTGGTGTTTAAGAAATTGATAGAGTTTACACCCATGGGACCTTCGTTTGAGATTGATACTTTAGCTTTCGCAATGGCAGCACTGTTGTGTGTATTGTGCTTCTTTTTGGCAAAATGGATAAAAACAACGCCGCCTCATTTGCTCTTCTCAGATCTCAATAGCCTTAAGCTTCAGGAAAAAAGGGGACGAGCATTATGGGCTCGGTTGCCTCATTGGCTTTTAAGAGGTGCTATTGCCTTTTTTCTTTTTGCGTTTATTGACCCTCATTTTTTTATGGAAAAAAGTGAGGAAATAAACCGCGGCCGGTCTGCACCTTTAAAAAGTCCTTCTGAGGGTATAGCAATCTATCTTGCATTGGATCAATCGGGATCGATGCAGGAAAAAGTGACCGCAAGCACCGGAGAAGGCCAACGAATGTCGATTTCCAAAATTGACTTACTTAAAGACGTCACCAAGAAATTTGTCGAGGGAGACCCAAAAAGTGAACTCACCGGCCGTCCTAATGACCTCATTGGCATGGTCGCGTTTGCCAGGGTGCCCAAAGTTTTAGCTCCATTGACTCTTGATCATCAATTTATATTAGATCAATTAGCGCAATTTGATGTTGTGAAAGATAAAGATGAAGATGGGACTGCTATTGGTTATGCGATTTTTAAAACTGCTAGCATCGTTGCTGCGACAAAGCATTATGCTCAGGTTCTTCGATCAGCTGGAAAGCCGGCTTATGCGATTAAGAGTGCAGTAATCATTTTAGTGACGGATGGTTTTCAAGATCCTAATGGATTGGATCAAGGAAATCGCTTGCGTACGATGGCTATGCGAGAAGCTGCAGAATATGCAAAAAGTCAAGGGATTCGCGTGTATATTGTTAATGTAGAACCAAAGATAGCATCGGAGGAATTCTCGGCTCAGAGGCATCTGATGCAACAAGTAGCAGAGCTGACGGAAGGTAAATTTTATTTGATGACAGCGTCGGCAAATTTAAGTCAAATCTATGCAGAAATTGATCGTTTGGAAAAAAGCCGCTTTCCTCAAGAGGTAATCGAGTCTTCGCGGCACAGCAAGGACCAGCAGCCAAGCCTTTATCATCGCGTTTCGCTTTATCCATATTTTATTGGGTTAGGGATGGCCTGTCTTTTAATTGCTGTGATTCTTCAAACAACGTGGTTGAGGAAGATTCCATGATTCCCCAAGATCTACATTATAACTTTTCAGAAGCCTCTTACCTTGGACTCTGTGTATTAGTTTTTATTTTGTTATTTTGGAATCTCTTTCGATATCGGGATCAACTTTTAAAAGGTTGGGAAGAGGCGAAAATGGTATTCCCAAGGTCATCGGCGACATTTTGGATCAAGGTTGTGTGTTTAAGTGCCGCTTGGATAGTATTGACGATGGCTTTGATGCAGCCAAAAGGCAATGGACACTATCCAGAGGAGGCAGTTCCAAAAGAGAGAATGGGACAAGTTCATAATAAAGTGCAGCGGAAAGCCCATGAGATCATTTTTTTGATCGATGCTTCGGCATCCATGAATATTGTAGACACTCGATTGGAAAAGACCCGCCTGGAATATGCAAAAGAGATTGCAGACAGCATTGTGAGCCAGCTTGAAGGCGCAACAGCTGCGCTATATGTCTTTACTTCTGTTTTAGATGAAATAGTTCCGCCAACAAGTGACTATCTATTTTTGCGGATGATGCTAGCGCAGATTTCAATCAATGAAGGCGGCAACGAAGGAACCGATTTTGTAGAGGCGTTGACTGGTATTCGCAAGCACTATTTTATTCCTGATCAAAAATTAAAAACTTTGATTATCTTCTCTGATGGAGGGGATACTTATTTAGAAACTCTACAAGGACAAGAAAGGCAAAAGGAAATCGATGCTATCGCTAATTTAGTGAGTGATGCAGCCTCTGTTCACATGCGAGTTTACACAATTGGATTGGGTTCAAAACAAGGCGGAGATATTCCCGGAATCGTTTTTGAAGGCAAGCGTGTACATTCTGATCTAGATGAAGAGTTATTAAAAAAGATCAGTGAAAAAGGGCGTGGCCTATATTATTATGCAAACGATTTGGGCTCAGAAGAGATTGCAAGAGATCTTTTGAAGAACGCAAATCGAGATGAATTGTACGAAGAAAATCTAGCAGATCAACAGGACAATGGCGCCAAAGATTTGATCTATAACCTCTATTTTCAAATCCCTTTAGGAATAGCTTTGGTTTTGCTTGCATTCATTCTTTTATTACCGGAAACCACATCCTTTTGGCGCAGGTGACTATGCTTAGACTAATGTTTATCTTTTGTTTAATTACTGCGTGCGTGCAAAAAGAGCTGGTAGGTTTGCAGCCCCTGAATGATGATAATGATCAAATGCTTCGTGCCAATGCTTTTTTTCAAGCTAAGGACTATCCTCGAGCTCTTGCAATTTACCAACAGTTATTATCTAAAAGCCAACTTCAATGGGAAAAATCCATAATAAAATATGATATAGGATCTGTATTACTTGCTCAGAAAAAGTGGGAAGAGGCTATTATTCAGTTTGAGGAGATTTCTCTCAGCGGCAACCCACCTCCTTTTATGATTCAAGATATTAAAACAAATCTGGCGTTGGCGCGTCTGCATCAGGCGGAAGTCATTTTCAATCAATTGAACAAAGAGAAAGAGCCTTCTTTAGATGTATTCAATCAAACTATTTTTATGATTCGAGAAGCTTTAAAAGAGATCGACGAAGCTAAACAGGCCGAGTGTCAAACTGCTAAGCTGGAAGGATACGCCAGTTGTGAAAATTCCATTCAATTGCAACAAGTTTACCTTTTCGCTAAAGAATTGTTAGCTTCGGTAATGACAAAATATTCTGAAGCGAAGACGTGGGGAATTTTGTGGGAAGATGATGTCTCTCTTATGCTTTCAGCTATCGATGGCATTCTTGCACACATCGATTTTCTAAAAAAATATTCATCTAATGAAATGATTCAGCAAGAGTATGCTGATTTGTTTATTAACAAAACACGGTCATGGCTGGCTTTATGGGAGACCATAGAGTTAGCTGCAACAAAGAATCATTATCAGGAATTGATTCAAGCAAAGAAAAATTATGCAAGCGCCCTAGAAGCCATGGACAAAAAACAATGGGACCTTTCTCATCAATATTTTGAAGCGTCAAAGTCTGTTTTAAATAAGCTATTGGAAAAGATTTTTAGCTCAAATTCCGTCTTAATGGCAGTGAAAGCGCTGCTTAGCCAATACCATTTTGCATTATCTCAAGATCCCTTGGATGAGGAGGAATTACAAGCAATTCAAGTGCAGCAAGACCATGTTATTGAGCTGATTCATTCAAAAAAGGAGGAGTTAACCCAATATTTTTATTTCTGGGAGGAAGCTAAACGAAGCTTGAAAGAAGGGATTGAATTTTTGAAACAAAGCAATCTTTTTGCAGCGCGCCTTATGCTTGAAGAAGCCTTCTACCAAGTAAAGAGTTTTTTGCAAAAAGTTTCGCCTTCAAAAGATGTTCCACCCATAGCGATTTTAAAAGAGGCAATTGAAGACCAAACCCATGCTGCAAAACTTTATCAATTAGGAAAAAGGCTGGAACAGGGCTTAAATATGAATGCCTTGTTGTCAAATGCGCAAAAGCATACTGTTGAAACATCAGAGCCTTTTCTTAAGAGTGTTTTTGCTTTGCAGATACAAGAATTTGCAAGTGACTCCACAAGTTGTCAATGCAAACCTTGGGATGAAGCGCTTCCTTTATTTAATGAAGGTTACCAGCTGGCAGTGCAGGTGCTCGATGTGTCCGGTTTTGAGGCGATTACTCTACAACAAAAAGTTCTTGAATTATGGAAAAAGGCATTGCAACGGCTGGAACAGGCCTCCAAAGAAAATACATCACAACAACAAATGAAAAAAAATGAAAGCCCAACGATTTCTTCGGCAAAGGATCTTCCAAAGGCATCTTCTGATCAGGGGCTTGAGCTTTTGCGTGAAATGTATCAACAAGATCAAAGAAAAAATGTGGAAAAGAACCCGGTTAAAAAAGGTTTAAGGCCATGGTGATACTCCATGTTATTTGGATGGTGTGCTTTGGTTTTTTCTTGGGACACACGGCTCTTGCAGAAGAAGTGAAAGTATCTTCGCAAATAGATCAATACCACATCTCCCCCAACCATCCGATTAAGGGGACGGTGATGATTACCCATGATGAAAAACTTAAAGTTGATCCGACAAGTTTTCAGCTTCAAGGAAAGCCTCTTAGTGTGGATTTTATTAACGATACAAAGATTGCTCCTAGCTCTCCTACGACTGTATCAATCTATCACTTTGAGATTGAAGCTCAGCCTGCAGGGTTGCGTGTGCTGCCAGAAATTAGTGTCAAAGTAGGGGATCAAACCTACAAATCGGCACCTTCAACTTACGAAGTCTCTGCTGCAAATAGTCCAGAGCCTTCCAATAGCAACCAACAGTCTCCCATCAATCAACCTACCCAAACCCAAAATCCTTCTTCCGCCCCTGTTTTAAAATTAGAAGCTTCCTACGAAGGACCGACTCCCTTATTTCCAGGTCAGCGCGGCAAATTGATCTATCGCTATGCTTATAGCGGCGATATCGAATTGAGCAAAGAAAACCTGCCTTTATTCGAGGCCAAGGGTTTATTAAAAATAGGAGAGCAGCAAGTTAAGGATTATCAGGTGGGGAATCTAAACATTGAAGAAATTACCCAAGTTGTGCAAGGCGATGCCCCGGGTGAGTATAAATATGGTCCTTCCTCCATTGAAGGACGTGCCTATCAAGAAGATTATTTAGGAGGGCGCAACTATTCCAAGACAAAGCTTACAGCAGAAGCTCCTATTGTCACCGTTATCGTAAAACCCTTTGCGGAGGCAAATAAGCCGGCTTCATTTAATGGAGCCATTGGAAAATTTACTTTTCAGGTTTCTTCGCAGTCGCCAAGTCAAGTCATTGTTGGCGACAAAGTTGTGTTATCAATAGCGATTTCAAGCGATGACATCGGAGCCCTGGAAAACGTATCTCTTCCGGATCTTTGCTGTCAGCCGGGTTTTAGCGGCATGTTTCGCTTAGGTGATTTACCTCCTGCCGGAGTCATCAGGGACAGCACCAAATCCTTTACGGTGGAAATGCGCCCGCTTAGCACTGCCATTAAAGAAATACCAAGCATTGAGTTTTCTTTTTTTAACCCGGAAACTCAGCAATATACCGTATTACACAGCAAGCCGATCCCTCTTGCGGTTGTTCCAATGAAAAAGCAAGCCGGAGAAGAGGAAAAAAAGAGCGATGAGACTGATAAAAAAATTGTGCCTTGGCCGGAGATACCTACAAAACCTCCTGCAATAGAGATAGAAAGCAATTTTATTTTAAACGTAGCAGACTTATATAATCTTTATTTCGGAACTTGGTGGGTGTTGCTTCTTATTCCCTTTGGAGTTGGAATTTTGTGGTTTCAAGAGCATTTGCGAATTCACCTCTTACAGCAAAAAAAAATGGTCAAAATTAAGAAAAGCGCAGATTTTTTTGCTGAAGCATTTTTGGAAGAACATTCAAAGGACTATTATCATGTGCTTGCGCATGCTCTTATCTTGCGTCTTTATGAACATGGCATTGTCCCTTCTTCCGATGTAGATGCTGAAATGCTGCCCAAAGAGGGCATTGCAGGAGAGGTGCGCGCTTTCCTACTCAAAATTGAGGAACAGCGCTTTGCCGGAGGTGTCGACCTCTCTAAAGGACAAATAGCCAGTGAGGCCGATCGATTATTCAAAAAAATTGGAAAATCATAGAGGATGCTTGTGAAAGATTCTGCAAAGATGCGCTTGTTATTATGGGGATTGTTGGTTATCGCAGCCCTCTCAGCTCTTTTTGTTTCCAAATTTTATAATGCAGAAAAGAAAGAGCTTACTGATGCCGACTCAAGCTATATCGAGGGAGAAAAAGCCACAACTCTTGCCAAGCGTCAAGAAAAGTTTAATCAGGCGCTTTCTTTGTATATGAATCTTGAAGAAGAATATGCTCCTACCCATGGCGATGGAAAACTCTATTATAATATCGGCAATACCTATTTTCAATTACAGGAATATCCCAGAGCATTGCTCTACCATCCCGAA
>Ga0207105_1106_pt1 | contig 20507 bp, 31 predicted proteins | sample Alteio_BWMinHeat_77_FD_153569 | JGI IMG/M metagenome (GOLD analysis project Ga0207105, IMG submission 153569) | Enriched cells from forest soil in Barre Woods Harvard Forest LTER site, Petersham, Massachusetts, United States -... | ecosystem: Environmental > Terrestrial > Soil > Temperate forest >... | reverse complement strand
CTGGGCCACCCGCTACTGTAATGAGGTCCGCGCCGGCATCAGGCGCTTTCCCAAGGCCTGAGGGCAAGCCGATCTGCTGCGGCAAGTCCGGCGACAATCCGCATCGTCCCGTGTCCCAGAGTCCCAAGGAGGACATACGCCGTAGAAGTCGCCAGCACCGGTGCAACCCCGGGTGCGTAGTAACCCCACGCCGGAAACCTCGCCATAAACCAGGAGTCCCGAAAAGGTCCGAGAACTGCACAGGTGGCCAGGAGAACAGCCAGATCCCGCCCGCCAAACCGGCGGGCCACCCGCCATGTGAGAAGGAATACGAACGCCCAAAGGACTACGTCGACCCCAAGCAGCGCGACGAAATGCGGCCTCCACGTGATCGCGAAATGTCATCATCCAGCATGTTCCGCGAAGGCCACGATGCCGAATGCAGCTGGGCCACAAACTGCCGCGCCCGCTAATGCGCCCACGATCACCCCGATTGCTAACTCCAGACCGATTCTTTGCCGCTAAGAACTGCCCGCCGTGTCAAATCGAGTTTTGGCGAGGGACAACCTCAGTGGAAGCCGTGAACACTAGGGTGTTTTTCGGTCCCGATCCTGGCGGCTCAACTGAAAAGGGACTATGGTGCATCGAGACGCTTGGGCTCCCCCACGCCCGTCCGTTGATGTCCCTTTTGAGTGTACGAATTTTGCAACTCCTGTATTTGACCTTCCGTCCGAAAATCGCCACTTTGCTTGCCATTGTGAGCAATATTGCCCATCCATGGGGCTATCTGCAGGCGCACTGTGATTAAAATAGCGGGCTGCTCATCCTAGTGGGTGGTCCCGTCGTGCTTAGGGCTGATGTCGGTGTCGGAATATTTGGGGGTCGGACCATTCATCGGTTGGCCTCTCCTGGAGGCTACGAATGGAGGAATGGATTGAAAAAGCTCTGCGGAATCCAAATGCCAGGATAACCGGTGCAGTTTATTTGTTCTACTTTCTGACGGCAATACCCGCCCAGTTCCTTCTTGGCGGCGGGCTTGCTGCCTATGGCAATGCCACGAATCTCATCGCGACCGCGTTCTATGTCATTTTGACTCTGCTTTTCTATGGCATGTTCAAGCCGGTAAACAGGATCCTCTCTTTGATCGCGGCGCTCTTCAGCCTCGCGGGATGCGTCGTGATGACTCTTGGACAGTTTCACGTTGTCCCCTTATCCATGAGCCCGATGCTGTTTTTCGGACCCTATTGTCTGCTGATCGGCTACCTCATCCTCAGGTCAACCTTCCTCCCGCGTATTCTTGGCGCGTTCATGGCATTGGCCGGGATGGGTTGGCTGGCCTTTCTGTCCCCCACCGTCGCACACGCTCTAACTCTCTACATCGAGGTCCTCGGCATCTTCGCAGAAGCATCGCTGATGCTATGGCTCATGGTGATGGGTGTAAATGTTCAACGATGGAAAGAGCAGTCGAGCGCGGCATAAAAACCATCGTTTATCTCCGCACCAGTGATGTCGGGCCATTCTCGTGAACCGAACTGATTCCCATGCACTTGATTGAGTAGTTCGCGTAGGGAGGAAAGACTATGAGCGGAACAGTATTGATGAAATGGTTTCGAGAGGCTTCGCCGCGTCTCAAGGCCCGGATTGCCGGTGTCCTTTTCTTGCTCCTCGTACTGACGGCAGCATTGACCGAGTTCTTCGCTCGCGGCAGGTTGAGCTCCACAGCGGACCTCGCAGCGGGCATCATCGAGGTCTCGTGCATGATCGCTGTGACGCTGCTCTTCTATGACATTTTTAGGCCGGTGAACAAGCGTCTCTCTTTGCTCGCGGCGATCTCCAACCTCGTAGGACTTACCCTTGAGCTTTTTCAGTTTCTGCCTCACGGCGTGAACATCGGCCTGGGATTTCACGGATTCTATTGGATCCTGATCGGCTACCTCATTTTCAGGTCGACCTTCCTGCCTCGAATTCTTGGCGCGCTGATGGCGATCGCGGGTTTGTGTTGGCTCACCTATTTGTCACCGCCGCTCGCGACTTATCTCTCCCCCTACGGTCTGGCCTCCGTCCTCCTCGTGGAAGGATTTGCGTTCCTGTGGCTCCTTCTGTTCGGCTTGAACGAACAACGGTGGAAGGAGCAGGCAAATGCAGCGCGTGCGTCCATTAGCGCATGGAAGGAGCCGACTACGACAGATCTGGGGGCACTCCAACGTAGCGTTGAGGAAGAGACCACAAACCTCCTTTAGCGGTCGCTTCACCGGCCAACCGGCCCAGGACAAACGAACATGAGCGCAGCATTAATGACGGAACGGATCACGGAAACTTCGCCTCGAGTTTACGCGCGAATCGGTGGCGTGCTGTATCTGATTATCATAGTCATCGGTTTCTGCAGTCAGTTTTTCGTCAGAGACAAACTCGTGGTATTTGGGGATGTTACAGCCACGGCCAATAACCTTAAGGCCTCTGAGTCGCTGTGGCGTTTCAGTATTGCCGGCGAGCTGATATTGCTAGTGTGTTCTGTTTCGCTGACGCTGATCTTATATGTATTGCTCAGGCCGGTGAACAAAAACCTCGCGTTGCTTGCCGTGTTTTTCAACATAGTCGAATTCCCAATTGAGGCCGTCAGCAAGCTGTTTCTTTTTGCGGCGCTGTTCCTTTCGGGGAACGCGGATTACCTGAAGGCATTCGAACCGCATCAACTGCACGCTCTAGTGAATATTTCTCTCAAGTTGCATGACTACGGCTTCGGCATTGACCTCGTATTCTTTGGCTTTGCTTGTCTGGTGTATGGGTATTTGCTTTTCAGGTCGGGTTATTTCCCCAATACTCTTGGCATTTTGATGGCGATTGCCGGTCTGAGTTATCTGACGAATAGCTTCACGCTCATCCTCGCTCCCGCATATGCAGGGAGGATCTTCCTCATTCTGGCGCTGGCCTTAATCGGAGAATTGTCACTTTGCCTGTGGCTCATGGTCAAAGGCGTGAACGTCTCGAAGTGGAACGAGAGAGCACTCCTAGCTTCTGGCTGATGTTTTTCAAGGTGCCGACGCTGTCACATCGGATACCGGCCGGATTGAATTCTATTCGTCGCGTACAGGAAACGAATACGGGCACAGATGTAATGATGGAACGAATCACAGAAGAGTCACCGCGTCTCAAGGCCAGGATTATGGGTGTGTTTTCTCTCCTTACCATACTGATGGGAATATTCGCCCAGGGCTTGGTGAGTGATAGGCTTGTTGTATCCGGCGACGCCGGGGCTACGGCGGCCAACCTACTGGCGCACAAGGGCTTGTTTCAGTTGGGATTCGCAGTCTTCATCATCGAAATGGCGTGCAATATCGTCTTTATAGCTCTCTTTTTATGATCTGCTTAAGCCGGTGGGCAGGAGCGTCTCTTTGGTGGCGGCGTTCCTGGGCCTCGCCGCTTGCGTCATCAAGACTTTTAGCCGCCTCTTTTTTATCGCCCCCTTGTTCATCCTGGGAGGCGCGCACTACTTGAGTGTATTCAGCCCGGAACAATTGCAGGCGCTGGCGCTCCTCTTTCTCAAGGTGAATGGCCGGGGCGCCGGAATCGCCTTGGTGTTTTTCGGATTCTATGCACTCCTGACGGGCTAATTATCAGGTCCACCTTCCTGCCTCGGTTTCTGGGAGTGTTGTCGGTATTGGGAGGTTTGGGTTGGCTGACCTTCCTGTATCCGCCGCTCGGATCCCGCCTGTTCCTCTACGTTGTAGTCCTCGCCCTTTTCGGGGCCGCATCGCTAATCTTCTGGGTCCTCGTGTTCGGCGTGAACGAACAACGATGGACGGAGCAGGCGCGTGCGGCGGCGACAGGCGTTTAGGCACCATGCTTGACCTTCATGAACTCTTGAACCACATCCTCAAACTCCACGGGGAGTGGGGGGCGGGATCAGACAAACGTTACGCCGACGAATGGATCACCGCCGCATGCCGGTCCAGTGCTTGAAGGCGCGGCGGGATGCGGCCGGGGCCGAGGAAGGCAGGGGGAATGCCATGAGCAGACTCCTACGCTTCGTTTTGCGGGGCTTGATTGTCGTTGTTGCGTTGGTCGGTGCGGTGGGTGTGCTGTTCGGCTACTTCGTCTACTCGCCTGCTCCTGAAGATCCGCGACTGTCCGGCACGCTGACCCAGGGGACCATCGAGGTGGGCTGACGGAGACGGACCTACCTGACCTACGTGCCGCTGGGGTTGACGAGAGGAGTCTCGCTTGTCGTGGTCATGCACGGTTCCGGTCAAAACAGTGCGCAAACGCGAAAGTGGACGGGGTATGGGTTCGAGCGCCTTGCGGACGAAAGAGGCTTTGCAGTCGTCTATCCTGATGGGTACGAGGGCTACTGGAACGCGTGCAACATCGTCGGCGACTACAGCGCGAACAAGCTCAAGATCGACGATGTCGGATTCCTGACGGGATGGTCGACAAACTCATCACCGAAATCGGTGTCGATCCGCACCGCGTATCCCATCAATCCGATTGATGGTGGAGAGGTGACATTCCTTGGCTTGCTCAAGCGTGGCAAGGTCCGGTCGTCGCGAGATTCGGGTCAGTATCTTGCGGACCTCAACAACCCGACCGGCACACCCGAAACGAGCGAGACCCAAGTGACCGACGGATTTCACGTCGAGCGAGTAATCTGGCGCAACGAATCCAAAATTGAGGTGGAACTCGTTGCCATTCACGGCGGCGGGCATGGCATTCCTCAGCCTTACTGGCGCTATCCGCGATTATTAGGCCCAGCGCGCCCAAGGAACCGAACGGACCGGCAGTGATCTGGGCCTTCTTCGAGCGACAGCGGCCATAAACCGCGACCGTCACGAATGGCGGTTCACGCTCAAGTGCTCGGCATACCTGGGCTTCATCATCGTCCCTGCCAACGGCCATGCAAGGTAGAAAATCCACCTGGACGAGAAACCGGCTTCGCTGCAAATTAAGCAAATTAAGCCCGGGTCGGTTCCCGCGAAACCAAGTTGACGCGAAGGCGACTTGAACGAAGCCGCTGCGGCGGCGGACGCTTACGCGTGTTCCTGAGCCGACATTGATGGCTGCCGATAAGCTTTGGCCACAGGGAGGAGGTCCTTTCTGTGACCCATTTACGTCAGCTCATGATTGAGGAGTTGCGGCACCGCAACTTCGCCGAGTCAACCATTCGCGCCTACGTCCACAGCGTCGAACACTTCAGCCGGTACTTCCATCGCCGTCCCGATCAGCTGGGCCCGGAGCACATTCGCCAATATTAGGCGATGCTGTTCAGCAAGTTGAAGTACAGCCCGAACACCGTAACCGCGCGGCTGGGTGCACTGCGGTTCTTCTATATCAAGGTGCTCAAGCGGAACTGGAGCATTACCGAGACGCCCTACCCGAGGAAGGTACCGGGAATCCATTTTCGTGCGCTGCTGATCGGCTACTTCGAGGGCATCGACAGTGAGAGGGGCATCGCCAGGAGGCTGGCCGACTCCCTGGCGCTGCGGCAGTTAGTGCGCATCTCGCTCACGGAGTCAACGCCGGATCACGCGACGATTTCGCGGCCGCGGCGGCTGATCGATGTGGAGACGCATCGGGAGGTGTTCGGCTGGGTTCTGTGGGGTTGCTGGCGGATCGTGGGTTGCTGAAGGGCAAGCGGGCGGTGGTAGATTCGACGACGCTGGAGGAACTGTACCAGCCGCGGCCAGTCCCCGGACTGACGTCCGGGCCGGTCAACCCGAAAGAGCAGCCCAACACGCTCGAGATGACCAGCGACGATTCTGAAGAACGCCGGCAGGGAAGAGAAGTCGGTGGACGAGCTGCGGCAGCTGATCCGCACCACCTACGGTATCGAACCGGCCAAGTCGCTGGACCAGATGCTCTACAAGCGCGCGTCCGCGGGCCGTGGTTTCCACAAGACGGCGGAAGGGAAGTTCGGCCTGATCGAGCTACGCAAGGGCGTGCAATCGACGACGTGCCGTTGTCTTCAACTGCCGTGGTCTAAGTTGATGCAGATCAGCAGTGTGGCTATGCTTTCTTAAAGCGGCACTCCAGCCTTGGTTGGGGATATAGAATTGGAATGCATGATGTGGCGAGCTGCCAGGCTCGCCTTTTCGTGTCCCAATGACATGTGAGGCTTCGATGTCGAACGATTGGATCGCAGTTGGAGTGCAGGAGGTCCTGGTCGTGTACCGCTTTGAAATCAAACCGCGGCCGGCGGCGCTAGGTGGCGGCGTTCGGCTGTATCTGTACGGCCCCCGATCAGGAAACCGGCGAAGGGATCGAGCTGGGAGGCGGCGGCTCAGTGGGAAGGGGATTCCTGGCTCGACTCACGTCCCTGCACTTAAAGCAACATTAAGCGCAGTTAATTGCTTTTGGAGCTTTTGCGCGTCATATTTACTTTCTAGTTAACAAAATGCTCTGACATCAAAATGCTCTGCATTGGGGCGAAGCCAATCGGCATAATACGAGAACCCTATCTCTGGTGACGGCGTTCAACTCAAAGCGCTCTTTCGATCTCGCCTCGGTTTCCGATCGGTGCTGACCCAAAATCAGAACAGCCGGTGGAGGCCGGGGATTGTGATGGTGGCAGCTTGTTCCATATTCGGTCGTGGGACTCCTCGCATATCATGTTCGCCGAAACTCTGGCATCATGAATCGGTATGGACGCGAGCACCCAAATTTCTGCCGCGATACTTCTTGCATTCCTTAAATGCCCGACGAAAGCGCATCTCTTGGCGATCGGCGAACCCGCGCCAGGCGCCTTCTTCGTAGACATTGAGGCACGCGTATCGTCCATGTACAAGGCGGTTGCAACGCGCCAGCTAAGCACTGGGGCCAAGGTGGCCGAGGTTCTCGCGTTCGGGCAGCTGCGGTACAGCCTCGACGATAAAACCATCACGCATTATGTCGACTGCGATACGGTCATCTATGATCTTGCACTGCCGGAGCCTGTTCTTCCGATGGAATCGTTCTGACAATCCAGGATGACGGTGTCGGGATCGCATCAGATGATCTACCGAGGGTGTTCGACGCCTTCTTCTCGACACGCGGAACTGTGGGCACAGGCATTGGTTTGTTCGTTGCGAGGGAGTTGGTCGAAGGGCACGGTGGCAAGATTGAGATCGAAAGCGGAATGGGCGTCGAGGATCACGGCACCATCGTTCGTGTCTTTCTGCCGATATCCTCGACGTAGAGTTCTGGCAAGTCGATCTCGCCTCTATTCAAACATCGGCGTTCATCCAGGGCGCTTCCACGCTCGCCGAAATTCTAAGCCGAGATGCTCGCCGGTAACGAGATGTAGAAGGAACTGCCGTTTTTCCCCGCCAACTGAGAGGTCGTAAATCGGACAGTTCCCTTGTGCCTCGCAATGATGCGCTTCGACAGCCATAAACCCAACCCGGTGCCGGTTGGCTTGCTCGTTACATATGGCTCAAACAAATCCTTGGCCAGATCGTCCGAAATTCCCTGTCCGTTATCCGAAATCACTAGACCAACCGAAAAGTGGTCAGATGTGACTTGGACAGAGAGTCGGCCTGCCCCGGTTGGAACGGCGTCGAGAGCGTTCAGAAGAAGATTGGAGATGACCTGGAGTATCTCACTTTGATGAACCCTGACAACAGCGGAGTCAGCAAATCGAGTTTCGACTATCACACGATGCCTAAGAATCCTGTCTGCATGCAACTTCAGGGCGGCCTGAGCAAGATCGACCAGATCGATATCTTTCATCTCGTTTACATCGCGATGGAACGACAGGGCCTGACGAGTAACGCGGCCGACTATCGATAATTGCTGGTCGATCGACACCATGTTACCTATCACTTCTTCTGGAATCGCCGCCCCAAGCTTGGTGAGGTAAACCAAATTCGTGATGGCCTCTAGGCAATTGTTTACCTCATGCATCACGGCGCTGGCGTACCGGCTCGCAATTGCCATCCTTTCGCACCGCTCTAAAGCCGTCTCGGCTCGATTGAGCCGGTCGCGCAACATCTGCTGGTTCAACTCGGTCATCACCATCCCCAGCGTTACACACATCGTCGAAGCGGGATCGCTTTGCAGCCGAGGTCCGTTAGAACGACGCGTAGCCCTGTGAGCTTCGATGCAGGAACACGTCTCCGGTCAGAATCGAGGCTAAATAGTTGTCCAGGTTGCTTCAGCTCGAAAGCCCGCATCAGTCCAAAACACGTGCAATGCCCTCTCGCGCTCGAGATGCCGGATAGGCGGGAGAGCCTGCCGTGTTTGAATCCAGATCCTTGCGCCAGCAGCCGCACGGACAAGGCGCAACGGTAGAGTAGTGTGGACAAGGGGCATACGGCTCAAATCGCTGCCTCACTGCATTTTGCCTCTGTGTTATCGAGCGGCTCGACATCGCACGGCCCAGTTGCTGTAATCCAGCTATGGAACTTGATGACCCTGGATTGCTGTCTCTGCTGCGTTCTTCCCGGGAGCGATCCGCCGCCGCTCGTGAGTATGCCGCCGAAGTCCGGGAATCCATATGCCTCACAAGGGAAACCATCCGGAACACGCACGATACGATCCGGAAATCCCAGGAAGCCTTGCGCAGGACCGACCAGCTCCTGGACGATCTCCACCGCGTTTATTGAGCGGCGGCTCAGCTGCCCTCGGGCGCCGTTTTTGGGCGCGCAGTGTTTGTCCGCTAAACGACCAAAGTGTATAAAACTATACAGACTGCCCCTGCCAATCATGGGAAAATCAAGCATTCAGGAGTGTTGTTGGTTTTCCAAAGACATCGCCCCATGTCTTTTGCCTGCTATTACTTAGGCCGAGAGTAGGCCCTAGGATGATTCTCGCTGCTCCCCCCGTTTTTGATCCCGAGGTCTTTCTGGCTAACGCCGGCCTTGGTCGACGAATTGTCGAGTTGCAGTCAAAAGAGGCGTTCTTCTCCCAGGGAGATCTCGCGGACTCTGTCTTCTATCTTCAGAAGGGCAGGGCGAAGGTAACCGTTGTTTCGCAGGTCGGCAAGGAAGCCACCATCACGCTGCTGGGACCACGCGACTTCGTGGGCGAGGAGGCGCTTGCGGCTGTTCCTGGACTCCGTCTGGTCTCGGCCACTGCCATCACCGCCTGCACCGCGCTCAAGATCGGGCGCGAAGAGATGGTCCGGGTCATGCACGAAGAGCATGAGTTCTCCGACCTGTTTGTGAAGTTTCTATTGAAGCGCAGTATGCGCGTTCAGGCCGATCTCGTTGATCAGCTTTTCAACTCAAGCGAAAAACGTCTGGCCAGAATTTTGCTGCTGATGGCGGAATTCGGCAAGCCTGGCGAGCCGGAGACCTTGATTCCCAAGATTTCGCAAGAGACGCTGGCAGAGATGATCGGCACCACACGGTCCCGCGTCAGCTTCTTTATGAATCGATTTCGCAAGCTCGGCTTCGTTGAATACGACGGTCGCATTCGTGTTCACAAGTCCCTGCTGAACGTAATACTTCATGATCAACTGCCTGATGACAACGCGGTCAGGCCCGAGATCCCCGACGCGCCGCTGAGTCGATCAAGAACGGCCAAAATCATCCGAGCTGTTCAAAACTGATCCGCAGCGCAAATCATCCACTGAAATACTCACGCCTACCCCCAGGATTCTGCTCACTGGAGTGAACAATGAAAGACGTCAAAGCTTCAGTTCGTCGGTGAGCGTCCCCCCGTCTTGCCTCAGGCGATTCCGCAGGACAGTATCGTGCCTCATCTCATCTGGCGACGATCGATGAGATGAGGCGCGAGTACAAAGACTGCGAGCAGGAAATGGCGACGATAGCCAAAGCATCACAGGAGATGCCTTATAGTGCCAGCTTTTGCTTTGGACTGGAACCAATCCCCAATTCGATAAGCCACTCTTTGATGTTGGCGCCAATCACATCTGGATGATCTTCCTGCAGGTAGTGAAGGCCGGAACTAAGCTGCACCAGTCTGCAATTCTTCAGTCCATTGGCAAAACTTTCGGCGAGAGCTGGCGACACGATAGCGCCTGGATTTCCCACGAATAAGAGCTTCGGGTAAGTCGACTTCGCTAGTGCATCATATGCTTTTTCCAGGCTTGAATACACATCCGTGGGTTCTCCCGCGATCGGAATCTCATTTGGGAATCGCCAGGTGGGCCGTCGCGACTTGGGGGTTGGAAAGGGAGCTCTGTAAACAGACATCTCCCCCTCCGTCAGTTTTCGCACGGTTGCCCCTGGAAGAATCGCCTCCACGAAAAAGTTGTTTTCGAGAATCATCTCTTCGCCGACTCCCGGCGTCCTGAACTTCTGGAAAGTCTCGATGGCACCTGGAACAAAGGCATCCCATGAAGGAAGGGGCCGAATAAACTCCATAAAAGCAAGCCCCCGGATAAACTCAGGCCTGCGGGCTGCCAAAAGAAATGCCAGTGCGGTGCCCCAGTCCTGCGCTATGACGAATGCCGATAAGATTCCAGCATGGTCGAGGAACGCATCGAGGTATCGCACATGATCGGCTACCCGGTACTCGATGTCGGGCTTTCCCGATTGGCCAAACCCGATGAGATCCGGTGCGATGCAATGCGCCACCGGAGCGATGTGTGGAAGAACATTCCGCCATACGTACGAGGACGTCGGATTCCCGTGTAGAAAAAGCGCAACCGGAGCTTCGCGATCTCCCGCTTCCCGGTAGGCCACAGTGGACCCCAGAACATTCACCTGGGGTAATGCAACATCATTAAGGGTAGTCATTTCAACTCCTTGAATACGGTTTGAAAAGCTATCGTTTTAAAACGCTCGAGCGCAGCAGGGCCGCGTTCGACCTTCATGCGGAGAATTGCTCCCTCCCAGGAAGCCAGGAGGAATTCGGCGAGTTCAACCGGATCAAATGTTGACTCGATTTCACCGATGGCTTGAGCTTCGGCAATGCATTCGGCAAATGGAGTGCGCCACTCTTGGAAGATTGCCTCCAGCCTCAGCCGCAAAAGTTCGCTGTGCGAGGTGGTCTCAAGACTGAAATCGCCGATGAGGCAACCGAGGTTCCATTTGCGATCTGCCGCGTAACCGGTGATGATGTCTAGATATCGTTTCAGCCGCTGTCTAGCGGGAGTTTCCCACGATAACGGGATGGTTCGGGTGTAAATTCCTGTCCAGCCTGGAGATAGCGATGGCCATAATGTATATACTGAAATACATCAGGAAGTCTTTACGTTTACTATCTGTATTCATTCCGTATTGTTTGATTACGTGCTAAGTTATACGCATAGTATATACGTAATATATGGCTTCTCTCCAGGCCTATCAGTCGCACGGGATTCGCTATTACCGCATCGTCGAGTCTTTTCGTAAAGACGGCAAGCCGGCGATTCGCGTGCTAGCCCATCTGGGACGGGTCGATGATATTCTCCACTGCCATCTGCAGAACAACAAGCAGGCAGCGATGAAAATCTCCTCGGTGTCTGCCGGTGCGGTAACGGCGCTGCTTCACCTAGCCCAGGAACTGGATGTCGCAGGGCGGATCGATCGCGCCATTGCTGCAGAGGGCGAGGTGCAAGTCCGCGACGGCTTGACCGTTGGGCAGTCACTGCTGGTGGCTATGATTGCTCGCGCCTGTGCACCGCGCAGCAAGCGTGCCTTTGGGGATTGGGCCAAGACCACCTATCTGCCCGAGTTGATCCATTTCTCCGCCTCTGATCTGACCAGCCAACACTTCTGGGATCAGATGAACACCCTGCCGGTGGAGCAGTTAGCGGGCATCGAACAAGAGCTGGTGCGCCAAGTGGTTGCCGTGGAGCAACTGCACCTGCAGGCTCTGGCTTACGATACAACCAACTTTTATACCCACATTGCGAGTACCAACCTGCGTACGGAACTGCCTCAGCGCGGACACAATAAGCAGGGCCGCCATGACTTGCGGCAAATGGGCCTGGCCCTGGTAGTCGATCAACGGACACAACTGCCCCTGGCCCATGCTTTATACCAAGGTGCACGCTCGGACATGCGCACCTTTGCCGAGTTCCTCAAGCCGCTCCGGCAGCGACTGCGCGATTTGATCCGTGAACCAAATCAATTCACTCTGGTCTTCGATGCCGGAGCCTCATCCAAACAGAACCTGGAATGCACGGAGGATTACGTTACCGCGGTACGTCCTTCCCATCATCGCGCTTTAATTTCCCAAGTCTCCGAAGAGCTTGTCGAAGTCCCTTTATCCAACGGTGCTGTTGTCCGCGCCTGGCGTGGACAACGCATCATCGCGGGAAAGCAACGCGAGGTAGTGGTGGTTTTCAGCCCACAACTCCATGATGGGCAATTGCGAGGATTACACCAGTCCCTGCAACGCGGTGATCGCGAGTTGGAACAGATCAAGCCCCATTCGCGCCTAAGTGTGGAGGCAGTCAAACGCAAGCTGGAGAAAATCTGCGCTCCCCAATATCTCCGTTCCTTGCTGGGCTACAAGATCGATACCGACCAGCAAGGAGCCACGCAGGTCTGTTTGTGGTGCGACTGGCAAGAGTATCAGCGTCTGGCCACTCATTATTTCGGACTTCGCGTTCTGATCACAGATCGGGCGGAATGGAGCACCGCGCAGATCCTCGAAGCCTATCGCGGGCAGGCCAAAGCAGAAGCCGCGTTTCGCGATCTGAAAGATCCTTACATGCTTTCTACCCGACCGCAGTTTCACTGGACCGATCAGAAGCTCCACGTGCACGCCTTTATCTGCGTTACCGCTTATCTGCTACTAACCCTGCTGCACTGGCGCGCGACCAGCAAGGCTGCCTTTCAAGGCAGTTCCCGCCGCCTCCTGGCAGAGCTGGCGACGATACGCTACTGCCGCTTAATCGAATCCACCGGCCGCAGAGGAAGACCCAGGGTGCGCATGCAGATCGAGGAAATGGATCCAACACTCACCAAGTTGGCCGAAGCTCTCAACGCCGTACCTGCTTCCACTTAAGGCTCCGTGGTATATACACCACACCGAAACTATCCCTTTTGTCTTCTGCTACATGAAACCATTTTCTCTCAAGCCGTGGGAAACTCCCGCTAGGGGTTAAAGCCTTGTCGTCCAAAGCCTGTTTGACAAACTCCTTAGTGCCTGCAAAATAGCGATCCAGGACTTCCCGGGCAAAGGCTTCTTTGGAACGGAAGTGATTGGTGAAGGAGCCTTTTGGCGCACCGGCGGCTGCGCAGATATCGCGTACAGTCGCCGTTTGGTATCCCGATCGAAACATCACCTTGAGTCCGGCATTGAGGAGGTCTTCACGAAACGAGGGCTTGCTCATAACAGAGTAATACGCCCGGGCGTATTACTCTGTCAAGCTACTTCTTATCTCGCATCGACGGAGTGAAAGTAAGCCCCACTAATATTCCATCTGAATCGAGAAAGCGGCTCACCGTCTGCCCCCAAGGTTCTTTCTTGTTCTTGATCAACATTCGATACCCCTTGGATTCAAGCTCCGCTGTGGCTTTCTCGACGCTATCCACATCGAACTCCAGCCAGGCGTGGGGAACAGGCACATTGTCGGGCCAACTGGTTTTGCCAAAACATGACTCTGCAGCTTGCGAGAGCGGCCAAAGGGCAAACTCCTTTGCGCCCTGTAGTGCACCCGTGTGAAGATAGCCACAATTCTCTTCTTTGAAGGAAATATCAAGGGTATTCGCGTAGAGCTTGCGGCTTGCATCTTGATCGTGGACGATCGGCCCAAAACCAGCGATGAATAGAATTCTAGTTTTTTCCAGTTCCTGCATAGCATCTCCTCTTCGAAAGGCCAGCGGCACTCCCGCAGCCGCAAGGCCATCAATGAGTTCTCGTCTCGTCATGGATCAAACAATAGGTTGTTGAGAACGATCACGTCTTGAACAAATCGGACATCTGCAAGGCTGATTCGCCCGAACGGAGCAGCGTAGTGGGACGGAGGTTGGCAAGACGCCGGACTTCGCGAGTCATATGGGCTTGATCGGCGTAGCCTACACTGGAGGCGAGATCCGCCAGGCTTCGCTTCTCTCCCGTCGCGCGCGCTACCTTGAGAAGGCGCCGGAACCGCAGCACTGATTGAAATGTTTTTGGACTATAGCCAATGGCAGCCGAAAATCGCCGATGAAGCTGACGCTCGCTTATCCCGATCCATTGACTCAATAGCCGGAGACGGCCGTGCGGATTGCGGGCAAGCCAACGGATGCCGGCCAGGACGGCCTGATCCAGTGAGGAGTCTCCGACCGAGGCACAGAGAGCCTCGGCGAGAGCTGAACGCCGGGCTGCGGAGTTTGGCTGCGCAATCAGATTCTCAAGCCGGATGCTCCGTGCGGCTCCCCTCGCATCCGCAGTTGGAATTGACTGGTTGAGCAACTCCGATGCAGGCATCCCGCGCAGGCAGGACGCAAGACCAGGACGCAAGACCAGGACGCAACCGCGCCCCCGTTATGGTGGTTCCAGCCGCGAATCGAGCCACCAGAGGACCCGTCCATGGGCCGACCACCATAGGTTCCTCGACATTGATGACAACGATGTCGATGCACCCATCGGGCAATACCCGGTGTTCATAGGAACCCTTCGATCCAACGATCGTCTGCGTCCAGAAACATAGGAAGCGGTCAGCCAGCGGTGTGGGCGCAGGGCACTCCGTGTAGTTGGAAATGATGCTGGAAGGCTGGTCCTTTAATTCTCATCGCGGGCCGCTTGGCGGTGCTCCGGGGACCCGCTCGCAAGCTTGGAGTTATGTTACTCCGAGAGTGGGCGACCCGGAAACTGAAGATCGAAGTTGTGGCCGATGGTCCGAACCACTCATCGACAGAGTTCGGAGCGGATTGTCGCCATGTCGGACAAGTGACTCAGAAAAAGTTTGCGATAGCGCCCTCTGTCGTGAAAAGCGCTGATATCGAATTTGGCCGCAGCGTGTTTCGCGATCGGGTCTGTGAGCACTCTTTCTGAGTTGTATACTTCGGCTCCTGCCGAGGCGTTCACCTGAAACACATATTCTGAGGCGTGAGACATCAACTTGACAGAGCGGCAGGAGGTCGGGTCGATCGGGAACACAGGCGGGGCAATGGTGCGCGCCGTCGAGCTTTCAGGGCACGGGAGCCAGTTGGTGGCGATGTCGGCCGTCAGTCCTGCGCGGGGTTCCAAAAGTATGCGATTTTGCCAAGGCTATCGGGATCGCATACATGGGAGTGCTCGACGCCCAGGAGGTCCTCCTCCTGTTCCTGGCGGCCGACTGTCTCGAAGCAGACCGGGCAGATCGATTCGAAGCTCCCATCCTGGGTCAGTCGATGGGTGAAAGTCCATTGATCCTGATGCGTGGCTTGCATTAATGAACCCTCCTGACGATGATCGAACACCGCAAAGATCATATAGCGGTGCCGGGGTTCTTGCGGCGCTGATCGGACGTCAGCGCGGCCATAGTCAGAGCGGGATGCGGTGTTTGAGAAGGGGGATGCCGTCCGTTCCATCGCGGAGACCGGCCTCACCGAAAATGTGGTGTGTCGGGGCATTATCCCGGAGCGGGGGAATCGCGCGAGGACGCCTCGACCTCATTACGCTGCCGGGCATCGCTGCGCCTCCGGGAGGGGCGCTGGGCCGCGTCGGTCACGTCGCATTCCATCACCTTGAAGGTGTCACGATCGCCACTTTTTGCGGCGTAAAGCGCTTCATCGGCGGACCCGAAGAGCAGGTCCGAGGTGACGGCGGCCTCGCTGCATTGGCGATTCCGAGACTCGTGGTAAGGTTGAGCGTCCTGCCGTTCACGTTGAATCCCAGCCGTGTGTTCTTGATGATTTTCCCGGCGATTATCTCCGCGTCGGCTCGCTTTTGAAGCCCTGGCAGGAGCACAACAAACTCATCGCCCGCCAGGCGGGCAACGATGTCTGTGGCGCGCACGCTTTCCCGCACTCGCTGAAATGCATAGCCGAGGTCCTCGGCGCGATCGATGCGCAACAGACGGACATCATCGGCGGTGCGTACTGGATGATGAACGACAGGGCCTCGCCCGCCTGGAATTCGAAATCGAGCCCCATGGGCTCAAGAGGCAGCAACAGGTCGGCGAAGATGATCGCAGCATCAACACAGGTTTCTCGGCGGCCGTGATGGTGACCTCCGGCCAAGTCTGGATGCTTGCAGATTTCCACCAGGGTGTGGTGCTTGCGGGCATCGCGATATTCCTGCATGTAGCGGCCGGCCTGGCGCAAGAACCATACAGGCATGCGATCGACAGGACGGCGCAGGCAGGCGCGGATAAATCGGCTGCCGTCAAGGATGGTTTCGACGGCTGGGGAAGTCTCGTTCGTTTTCTCCATACTGGGTTTGATTTTAGGGCGGCGGCGGTCCTGGACCGAATTGTAGAGATCCGTGGACGGCCGCGACCGCTGGATGCAATCCGCTGCCTTTCCCCGGATTGTCCCGGAGCCGGCTCTCCCCTACCACATTTGTGGGATAGCGAACTGGGTTATGAGCTAGACAACATTGGTTATCAGCCGATAAAAACCGCCCCTGTTTTTGATGGGGCCAAGTTGCCTTTTATCTAACCACTCCGAGAGCCTGGTTGCGAGACGGAAGTTCCGGCCCTAGCCGGACACCGTGGCTCGTGATTCCAACTTTCTGGTTGTCGAACAAAGGACAGCGATGAATCGTTTTCTGCCTCGCACCAACTTTCTGTTTCCTTTCTTGCTAACAATTTTCGGGGCCGTTCAAACACAAGCACAGAAGTGGACAACCCCAACCCCTGAAGAGCTTTCGATGACCGAGCAATCTGGCGCACCGGACGCCGATGCGGTCTTCCTTTATCACGAAGACATAACAGACGACAATAACGGAACGTCTCAGATCCATAACCGAGTCAAGATTCTGAAGCCTGGGGGAGACACCCTCGCCAGGATTGTGCTGCAATCCTTCCTACCAACTTCGGGCTACGGCAGCAAAGTGAGCAGTTTCGCAGGTAGAACGATCCATCCTGACGGCACGGTGGTTCTCATGACCGAGAAACCTGAAGAAGAGATATTCCAGCGGCCCAATGGCAAGAGTGTCAGAAGTACCTATCATTTGCCTCAGCCCGAGGTCGGAAGCATCCTCGAATACCGGTACACCATTCAGCTTGATAATCACATTTCGCCGCCGACCTGGGACGTCCAAAGGAAGTATTACGTGCGGAGGGCGCATTATGAGTGGCTTCTCACAAACAAACCACTCCACACGACAGGAAAAACGTCCGACACGATCAGCACGGTTGGATTCACAAAGCGGTTGCCCCCTGGGGTTGATGTACTCAAAGGCACCGCGGGCGACAGCACCCACGGGACCAAATTCGAGCTAGACGCCACAGATATACCTGCAATTCCGAAGGAGGACCTCATGCCTCCTGCGTCCAGTTTTGTGTATCGCGTGAGCTTTCACTATTTGACCGCCGATTCGATTAAGGAGTTCTGGAGCGAGACCGGGAAGCACTGGTCGGAAGGTCACATCCAGGACGAAGAGCCAGGCGATGCAGTTAAGCGGGCGGTCGCCAAAATCGCTCTTCCGACTGACACTCCGGAAGAAAAGGCTCGGAAGATCTATGCCGCGATCATGAAGCTCGACAACCTCAACGTCGACCGTGCCCTGGGTCGTCCGCAAGAGTACCTGCAAAAACCGGTAGCAGCCCAAACCGTGAACGATGTGCTTGCCGCAGGACGGGGGAGCAATGACCAAATCAACTCCGTCTTCGTAGCGATGGTTCGTGCCGCGGGCATCTCGGCTTACGTTATGCGTGTCGCAAATCGGGACGAGTTTATCTTCGATCCTAATCTCTTAACGACGTCCCAGTTGGACGATGACATTACCATTGTTGAACTGGGCGGCAAAGAAGTTTTCCTCGATCCAGGGACAAGGTTCTGTCCGTTCGGCCACCTTGGCTGGCGGCATGCCGCAACTTCTGGCCTTCGCCAGACTAAAACCGGCACTGAAATTGCCCAGACTCCGCCTGAGCCGGTGGATGCCAGTGAGATCCTGCGCGTCGCTGACCTGACTCTCGATGGCGAGGGCCAAGCCACCGGTATTCTCAAATTGACCTACTTCGGAACGGCCACGATCGATTGGTACCAGATCGAGGCAGCATACGGCGATACGGAAGTGCGCAAGAGAATCAAAGAGCAATTAGAAAAGACGCTCCCCACTGCTATGACTGTCGACATATCCTCCATGGACAACATGTCCGACTATGAAAAGCCACTCACGATCATCGCCACTGTCAAGGGTCCAACTGGGCTCATCGGGGGAACGTCGATCCTTACCCCGGCCAGCTTCTTCGAAGCCCACAGTCAATCGCGCTTCCAGCCGGAAGCGCGGATACTGCCTGTTCATTTCCAGGCGCGAGAATTTGTTCGCGACACAATCAGCCTCAACTTCTCTACATCACTGCAGGTGACATCACTACCGGAAAAGACAACAGAGAAATTAGAAGGGGGCAGCTGGTACGAGCTTTCGTTCGAGTCCACCGCGACGAGCGTCACAATCCGTCGAAACTACGCCCTCGCGAAACTCGATTATCCTATTTCAGACTACCCGAGTCTGAGGACCTTTTATGCACATATAGCGGCCAAAGACCAAGATTCGATCGTTCTCAAGCGCTCTGGCGATCCACGGCGACCGGGGTCCAATTCACCCGGAAAATGAAGGTGAGCCGAGTGCAGATTAAACACCCGTTGAGGCCGGGTGCCGTGACCAACAAAAATCCGGAGAGTTGATTCACAAGCATCCCCTTGCACGAGAGAGGCTCTCAAAACCTCTCAACCGAGTCGGGTATGCAAAACAAATAGGGACTGAAAATGGGGCGATGATTCGTGTGTTTTCGGCAGGGCTCCGTAGTTGCAGGAATCGATTGATTCTTGGCAGCGCTGGAGCGACGCCGCTTGGGTGCGAGCTTCCGATTAACTTCCTCAACAGAAAAGACCTGGGGATCGAAATCGCCGCCGATCTTGTCAGCGCAGCCTCGCCTCGCTTGATACAACTCGCTGGAAAATTCAACTTCTAGATATATGATCAAAATCCAATAGTGTTATCTCGGCTACGGACGAAGGAGTATCGCTTGGCAACTCAACATCAGCGGGAACTCTTTACTGGTCTGATACGAATCCACGCTTTGGTGCACGCGTATCACGACCCGATATTCGGTCAGGCAATGATGGAGGAACTCAAGCGTCACGGCTATCGCATTGGACCGGGGACGATGTCCCCGCTCCTCCATGGAATGGAACGTGGCGGTCTCCTCAAATCGGAACCGAAAAACGTCAATGGGCGGCGGAGAAGGGTCTACAGGACTACCGCCTCCGGGAAGCGTGCACTGGAGAAGGCCAGAGAAAAAGTCGATGAACTACACCACGAACTTCACGAAGAGCGACCGAGAACGCTGCTCGAACGCACGTCTTCTTGAGGGGGACCGATGAAAAGAAGGACGAGTGAGTTCGACTAGGGTGTGTTAACACTATGTCCATCTAGCTCGTGTAAGTTAGCGATAGATGGAAATCACAGAAGAGCAGTACGCGCGAATCAAAGACACCTTGCCAGTGCAGCGGGGCAATGTGAGTCTATCCAACCTACAGTTTCTGAATGCCGTGCTGTACGTGGCCGAGCACGGATGCAAGTGGCGCGGGTTTCCGAAACGGTTTGGCAATTGGCACACCATCTACACACGGATGAACCGCTGGTCCAAGAGCGGAGCCATGGATCGTGTATTTGAGAAACTGCAGTTGGAGCAGATCGTTCGCATTCGTATTAAAGCCTTCAGTCTGGACTCCACTTTGGTTAAGGTGCATCCAGATGGCACGGGTGCATTAAAAAAAACGGACCTCAGTCAATCGGCAAATCGCGCGGCGGATGGACTACCAAGATTCATATGGTTGCCGCGAATGCTCGGACCGCAATAACGTTTGCACTCTCTCCGGGTAATGCCCATGATGCGCCCGAAGGCCGCGAACTGCTTCGCGATCTGGGATCTTTCCCGGGCATGCCTGTGATCATGGATCGTGCTTACGAAGGCAACGAAACCCGCCAGCTCGTGCTCGAGTTGGAAATGGTTCCCGTGGTCCCGCCCAAATCCAATCGCGTTGATCCCTGGCGTTATGACCGGGCGCTCTACAAGAAACGCAATGAAATCGAGCGTCTCTTCCGCCGTCTCAAGGTAAGCGTCATTTTCTGGCCGCCTTGTTTGGTGGCTGTTAAGAGATCAAGCTCGATCTGCGGTAGCACGTCGCCGCTGGAGGAGCTTGGATGGGTGCTGATTTGGAGGTTGGTGAGGGCCGGCGACGCTACTGGACGCCTCAGGAAAAGCGGCAGATTGTCGAGCAGACATGGTCGTCGGGTTTGTCGGTTGCGTCTGTGGCGCGGGAGCACGGAGTAAACGCGAACCAGGTCTTCTACTGGAGGAAGCTTTACCGAGCTGGGCGTTTGGGAGCGACGGCGGCGCTGAACAGCAAGTGCGATTGCTGCCGGTCTCGGTGAGCGATGAGCAGCCGGCAGAGACAGAGCCGGAAGAGGCTACGAGCCCGGCGTCCGGAGTGACGATCAACATCGAGTTTCCGGGGCGCACGCTGGTCAGCGTGGAAGGTGCCGTTGGCGCCGATATCGTTCGTGCAGTGGTGGAG
>Ga0207105_1105_pt1 | contig 20523 bp, 11 predicted proteins | sample Alteio_BWMinHeat_77_FD_153569 | JGI IMG/M metagenome (GOLD analysis project Ga0207105, IMG submission 153569) | Enriched cells from forest soil in Barre Woods Harvard Forest LTER site, Petersham, Massachusetts, United States -... | ecosystem: Environmental > Terrestrial > Soil > Temperate forest >... | reverse complement strand
TTCCGGCTATTAAGGAGTTATTAATAGAACCTAGCAATGGCATGGCGAGAGAGACTGAAGAGACTAGAAGTAAAAAGATGGCTTTTTTCATAAACCCTCCTTAAGAGAGAACAATCTCTCTTTGACTTCATTATAAATCTAAAGAGATATCTTTAACATAAATTGAATTTATTTATTTTTCCCATTTTGCTAACCTGCAAAAAATGAAGGTCTTACGAAATTACGCTTGAAACAAATCTTAGATGTGCTTGCAGCTTTTATGAGTTGTTTTCTTGGCGACTTTTTGAAAGCAAGCTTCCATAAAGATAATACACATTTTCTGTGGGTGACGCTATCTGAGATAGTTGGACAGACTGCATGATTGGTCCTTCTTGCAGGGAATCAAAGCAAGTTGCAAACATTGCTTGAAAAGGGTCTTTCTTCTCTGCTTGGAACTTAGACAGCTTAGAGATGGCTTGATCGAGGATTTTGCCTTTTTGTATATTTGAGGCGTACATATTTGTTTTAAGAGAATCCAATCCTTTAATAGCGCTTTTCAATTGCTTCTTAAATGCTTCTAAATCCTCAGTGTTCAATACTTCAATTGTTTTATCAAGCAATGGATTGAGATCATTAAGGTCGCGGCTCCAGCCGCTGCCATGGGAGCCTAAGAGTTTGTTTGCGCATTGTATCGTGGTACGGTACCATGAGGAATCGAGTTCAAGGGAGACTGCTCTTCCTGAAAAGCAGAGCTTGTGATGATGATACTGCGGATATTGTAGATTAGAAAGTTCTTGTAAAACTAAATGCGCCTCTACTAGGCTTAAAGGGAGAGTTTCCATTGGGGGTTTTCCTATGAATGTTGAGAATTAAAAAGGGTCTATCGATGATGCTGATTGCTTTAACGCTCATTTTTTGCATGACTTATTCCTTAGTATTTGCCTTCGATTATGTCAATAAAAATGTTGTCAATATGCATGCTCAACCTGATGATTTAAGCGAAGTCATTTCCCAAGCTATCTATGCCACACCCATAGAATGTCTTGAGGAGCGAGGGAGTTGGTGCTGTATTCAAACACCTGATCTTTATCGAGGCTGGGTTGAAAAAAATGCAGTGATTAGCCGTGAGCAACTCTATTTGGAAGGACAGCGGTGTGCTCAAGTGCATTCCTTATTTGGGCATCTGTTTCGGGTTAATGATACCACGCCTCATGCTCCTCTGGTGACTTTGCCTTTTGGTGCAAAGGTAGAGGTGGTCACAGGGTATAACAATGAGCAGCGCTGGGTGCAGGTGCGCTTGTTAGACGGTCAAATCGCCTGGATGCAGCGGGGCGATCTACAGGTTGACCCCCAGCCGATAACGCTTAAAGAAATGATGGCTCTTAGCCAGCGTTTCCTTGGGTTGCCATACACTTGGGGCGGTGTCTCGACTTTTGGATTTGACTGCTCAGGGTATGTTCAGATGCTATATGGACAAATGGGAATTTTGCTGCCAAGAGATTCCTATCTCCAGGCAGAAGCAAAGGGTGGAGTTGCCATAGAGCTTAAAAACCTTGAAGAAGGCGATCTTCTTTTTTTTGGACCTAACCAAAAGAAAATCAATCACGTTGGAATCTATCTTGCTGACAACAAATTCATTCACGCAAAAGCAAAAATCACGCGTGGATCGCCTACGGTGCAAATCAGCGACCTCCTTTCTCCCAACTATGATGAAACATTGGTTTGCGTCAGGCGCTTTTTGAAGGATGAAGGCGGAAAGGATGAGGGATGAACAGACGCCCATGACCATAAGGCACACATAACTGTCACTTAGTGTTGCTGCATAAAACCCATATCCTTAAGTCCAATGCCGTTCTTACAGAACTCCACTAATGTTTATTCTTTTTCCCAGGCCTCTCGCTAACGCTTCGGCCTGGGCTATGTTATCAAGGTCTTTCAGACCAAAAAAACTCCTGCAGTGATAGTAGTAGATCATTTTTATTTTTTTCATGGCCTCTCGCTTACACTTTGATCTAGGGTAAGTTGTGATGGCCATTCAGGCAAAAAAAACTAATGACAATTTTAATGGTGAATGCTCAAATGCGTTTGCAATTGCCGCTAAAGGCCTGAAAGGCCTTCATATCATAGCCCAGGCCGAAGCGCAAGCGAGAGGCCTGGGAAAATGATAAAGATACGCGGAGTTCTGAAAGAACGGCATAAAGTGCGATCTAATCCCATAAATATTTTTCGTCGTATTTTATCTTAGCTCTATCCAGCATTAACAAAAATTCTTCTTTGAATGTCACCTTTTTATGATGATTTTTTTGCGAAGCCACATATTTTATTGCACCATTTATACTGGGCCTAGATACAGAAAAAGCTCCATAACCATTTTGCCAGGAAAAATCGCGATATTGATTACCTTTCGTTTTTAGCCAACGCGAAGAACTTGTTTTCACTTCTGAAATCAGTTTACTTATCGGTATCGTTTTGCCTAATAACAGCAACATGTGGATATGATCGGCTATTCCATTGAGTTGAATCACCGGTGAGTCAAAGTTACGGCATGTTGCGCTTAGGTAAGCATATAATTCAGGCTCGATTTCAGGCTGAATCCATGGATTACGCTCTTTGGTGCTAAATACGATATGAACAATTACATCAGCTAAAGATTGGGACATATTATTGCCTCAATTTGTTGTACGATTCATAAATATAAAAACGATAAAATAAAACATTAAATATATAAAATATTTTTTACAACAAAAAAAAGGCAGTTTTTTTGATGAATCTACTTGTATCTCCCTTTTATGTCGTTCTTACAGAACTCCACGTATCTTTATCATTTTCCCAGGCCTCTCGCTAACGCTTCGGCCTGGGCTATGTTATCAAGGTCTTTCAGACCAAAAAAACTCCTGCAGTGATAGTAGCAGATCATTTTTATTTTTTTCATGGCCTCTCGCTTACACTTTGATCTAGGGTAAGTTGTGATGGCCATTCAGGCCAAAAAAACTAATGAAAATTTTAATGGGTGAATGCTCAAATGCGTTTGCAACTGCCGCTAAAGGCCTGAAAGGCCTTCATATCATAGCCCTGGCCTATCGCCAACGCTTCGGTTGGGCTATGTTATCAAGGTCTTTCAGACCAAAAAACTCCTACGGTGATAGTAGCAGATCATTTTTATTTTTTTTCATGGCTTCTCGCTTACACTTTGATCTAGGGTGAGTTGTGATGGCCATTCAGGCCAAAAAAAAACAATGAAAATTTTATGGGTAAATGCTCAAATGCGTTTGCAATTGCCGCTAAAGGCCTGAAAGGCCTTCATATCATAGCCCAGGCCGAAGCGTTAGCGAGAGGCCTGGGAAAATTGATAAAGATACGCGGAGTTCTGAAAGAACGCCATAAAATGAGATCTAATCCCATAAATATTTTTCATCATATTTTATTTTAGCTCTATCCAGCATTAACAAAAATTCTTCTTTGAATGTTACCTTTAGGTATGTTTGCCTTAGGCCATCGACGACGGTTCATCCTTCCGCCTTCCGTCATCCCTTCTTAAGCTTTTGCCTGAAGGAGGTTTTTTGCGGTTTTGAAGAAATAGGATTGCTCGGCGACTTGAGCGTGAGTTGGAGTATAGGGAAGGACTTTGCTGCGGATGAAATCCACAAATTCATCTAAAGCAGCCGGACCATTGTCTTCATAATATTTCTTGAGCCACTTGTCGATGATCTCTTTTTCTTGCTGGCTAAAGTGCACTTGTCCCGCCAGAACCTTAGCTTTGACAAGGCATTCAAAAACCTCCGGAGCCCCTTTTATTTTTGCATCCAGGCCTACGATATTGGCATCGGTCACCTTATCTGTGCGCAAATCATACAATCCCATTTGAACCTGTGAATTAGGCCCATTTTTTCTCTTTTGCATTTCTAAGTCCTCATCGATCAACTGCTTTCGACCTTCTTGGTCTTCCTTGCTGAGAAACTCGACCTCCCAAGTGTTGTTGCGAGGATCGTACATCACCTTGACGAAGTGCACAGGCTGTTGCAAAGGATGATCAAAGGCCTGCAGTGGTTTGGCCACAACATCGCTTCCATCGGGATTTTTCTTGTGCTTGATTACTGGCACGTTTGGGGAGAGATCAACAGAATTTTCTTGGCTCCAGCGGTCTGCAAATATTGGCAGCCAATTTTCCGTAAACTTGAGGTTAGGAGGAAAAGCAGGATGAATGAAATCATGGGCGCTTCTGACAAATTGATCCGGTGTTATCGGAGTATAGTTGCTCGTCCCTGCGACGTTGAAGTGAAAATAATCCTCAAGTTTTCCTTTGCCTGCAAGGGCATCTTCAATCTCATCTAAGTTTTCAGCAACATAAGGTTTTGGGCTAAATATTCTTTCAAAGACAGCAGCAAGATGCGGGTATTTGGTATAAGGATGCGTCCTAGGTTCTTCGGCAAATTGCCTGACCGCAAGCTTTTGCTGCACTTGCTGCTCAGCTTCAGTTTGCACGCGCACTTGCGTTTTGGCTGTAGCAGAGCTCTCTTTGCGCACCTCGTCGGCAAAGAAAGCCTTAAAGTGCTCCTTACTCTCTTTTGAGGCAAAATCGTATTCTTTGCGCTGTAAAGTTGCGTGTGCTGTAGAGAGGTCGTCGGGATTAGCTTTGCATAGGGCAAGCAGGTCGTCGCGCTGGCGCTGCAACTGGACGAGAGGGTCTTCTTTTTCATCGGCTCTTTTAAATTCATCCTTGGAGCTATTTCCAATCTTAGTCACAAAAAATTGACGGTATTTAGTGAGCAATTTTTCCTCATCTTCGGGCGATGCCGATAGCATTTTATTGCGGATGTCATCGCGTACGATATCTTCAAGCTCGTCTTTAGCTTTACGTAGATCATTTTCGGCTTCCGAAATCCCTTTTTCTTTAACGGCATTAATTAAAATGCCCTCAAATCCGACGGCGCCTTGTTCATTTTTGGAGAAGTGTTTCTCCTGCCAACCAGCCACAAGCAAATAAGCCAATTGATGCTGCCCCAATCCCCTCAGGCGCCAGACCGTTTGCAGAAGATCATCTAAAGACATCTTTTCGGCAATGCTAAAAACACCATTAGCATAGTAGTGCTGAGGCACATCGGCGCCTCTGGCGTAGCGAGCGGCAAGCCACGTGGCTCTATCGTGCCTAGCGACATCGCTTTCCCTAAGTGGAACGATTTTTCCGTCGGCAGTTTTTACGACGGGAACGCCTTCGGCGTTATAATATGCCTTGGCTTTAACTTGAGGTAATAAGTCGACAACTTTTTCATCGGAGCAGCCTTGGACAATCCCTCCGGCGTCGCCAATGAGGTCAAAATCCTTCAATTGATTAAGAAAATGCTGCACGCGCTCTTCAGTATTCAAGGCTGTAATTTGTTCAGATGCATCTTGAGGCTTAAAGGAGAGAACAAGGCCATTGGGGTTGCCCTCTTTGATGAGGCGGCGATTATTGCGAAGAAGCAAAAATAATGTCCTAGTGTCGGTGCCGGCATCGCGGGCGCGGTCGATTGTTTTTTGGTTGCAGCGGTGGAAAATATAAGGATTGAGCGTGCCTGAGAATCCTCCAAAGGAGGAGAACATCGAAACAAATTGCTGCGAGTTTTGTTCGATGAGTTCGCCATAGAGGCTGGGCTTGTTTAAGAGGTGCTCCTTCAAGAAGGAGAAGAGCTTTTGCTCATCATTTTTGAGGATCTTTGACAAAGCCTCGCAATCGGCAAGGCGAGGTTCGCCCTGGTTATTTTTTTTCAAATCCTGCAGGGATTTTCCAAAGATATGGGCGAAAGTTTGCGCCGCCGCCGTCTCTCCATAGGGGACTTTTTCCTTATCTGCTTGCGCCAAAGCATTTTGATGCCAAAACTTAAGGATACTTTGCAGTTTTTCAGGGGCGACGCCCATGTGGAGATAATCTTGTAAAATGAAGCATAGGTTTTCTAAGCGATGGCCGAACTGCGAGCCCTCTTTGGGGACATCCTTTTCTTCCGTCGGTGTTGTCGTTTCCATATCTTTGGAACGAATGTAATCTTTGGAATAGGTCCCAGCTAAAGTCGTAGAGAGAATTTCAGAAAGGAGGCCCCGCAGCGTTTGAATCGCATTATCCTTATCGGGATATTTAGCTAAAAAGTCGGCAATAAGAGGAAAGTCTGTTTCCCCTTTTTTGCAGAGCAGGTATTCAATAAAATCATTTTGATGGGCTTGGATGAAATTCTTTTGGATTGCATCTGTGGCGATAAGGGCCAAACCCTGTTCTGATGAGACAAAATGCGTGGCGACGGCGCGTCGTTCGACTTCCTGTTCTTTTTCAGTTAAATTGCCCTGATTGTTTTCATGCAAGCCCACTTTTGGAGACTTCAATAGCTGAGTATAGACTTCAATGGTGATGGCGAGCTCCTCAGGATTAAATTTTTGTGCAGGTCCGGTAGGGAAGATCGTTTTTTCCTTAGGATTCATTAGGTGGTCAACTTCATCTGCCGTCACCCTTCCCTTATCTTTTAAAAGCTTGCGCACTTTTTTAAGTTCTGACAGGGCTTGTTCTATCTCCTCTTTTTTGGATCCAGTCGCAGTTGCTTTAGCATTTAATAATTCTGTATAGCTTGCCTCCAAGCATTGAAAGCTTTCCCTTGTCGACAAAATATATTGTCTATTTTCGATAGCACCTAAGAGTCGTGAATAAAGGCCGTTTGCTTTCTTTAAACTCTCGGCCAGAGGATAGCGCTCCCATTCAAATGCAAAGCCATCTTGATTAAGAAGATTTTTACTTTGCCTTAAAAGCTGATCTTTCATCGTACCGTAAAGAGCTTGCGTTGAGATGACAATCGAAAGATGCTCTCCATCGGCGCGCAACAAAGCTACTAGCGGCAAAATCACCGTCGTTTTGCCAGCTCCCATGATGAGCTGTTTAATGCAGTCAGGGTCGTGGACCATTTCGTGGATAACGCTGACTTGTTTTTCACGGAAGAGGATATTGGCTTCATACTCCATGATAAGGAACTCCGGGTGTTTCCATGGATCATAGACGCGCTGAGCTTTTAAGGTTTCGACAAAGATGGGAAGCAGCTCTTCGCGGTTGGAGTCGGATTTTTTCATCTCGCTCATAATGCTTTGAGCGCGATTAACTTGCTGTAGACCCGTTTCTGCAATAAAATACTGCGTCAGCAGCTGATTGAGGCGTTCAAGGTCTGAAGACGTTAAGTTGGCATTGAATTGGGTCAAATCATCCATTTTTTTCTGCAGAAAAAGATGGCGTAGTCGCTGTTTAGATAGGGCTTTACTACCCATGCCTAGCTTTTTGAATTCTTGTTCAAGGTCAGCTCCGGGGATCAGCTCTTTTTTGTTGAGGATCTCATCGATGGCTTGATCAAATTTTTGCGATTGAGCCAAAAGAACCTCTTGTTTTGAGGCTAAGGCATTTTCTATCGAGGCAAGCTCAGTTTTAGAATCCTTCTTCCAAGTGTAGGTTTTATAATCATAGGTATTTAAGAAGCTGTCGTAATCCTCCAGAAGATCTTTGCAGACGCGTTTGGAGATGTTTGTGTGATTGGGATTATTGTCTGCGACGCGCTCTAAGATGCTTTTGAATTCGGCGCCGATGCTTTTTCTCTCTTCTACGCTATCGGCATCTTTAGTCTCAAAGGAGCGATCGATCTCTTCCGGCGAAAATAGCGTCGGAGTAGCTTTTATTTCGAGCTTGCCTGTTCCGACAGCTGGTTTAGTTATATGACCCGATGCGATGCTTTTTGCTGCAAGATCGGCGTCGGCTGAAATGAGATGGGCTTGGCAGCACTCAGGATGTTGCTCAAATAGTCTTTGGGAGGCATCGGCGCAAGCCTCTAAAAGCTTTTGAATCTCTTCGATTGAGGCCGAAGGTAGATCAAGAGCAGCGAGTGCTTGAAATTCTTTAGGAAGCTCTTCAGCATTATTTAAGTCCATAGCAGCTTCCAGATAACTGCGGAGAGTTTCGACATAGTCGTCTTCGGGAAGAGAGCGCAGCCAGGTGCGCAATTCGGAGAAATCCGATTTTTTTTGGATGTTCTCCTGGCGGACTTTATGGAAGGAAGAAAGCTTCTGGGCGACCTCTTTTAAGGCAAGCTCTTGGGTAGACAGCGTTGTCTTGCGCATCACTTCATGGACTTTTGCAGCAGCGGCATTGCTTTTTGGGGATAGTACTTTGACTTTCTTGTTGGCAAGAGAGTCGATAGCAGGGGTAGAATCGGTCCAAAGCAGATCTTTGCGGTTTTGCAAGACTTTATAGAGGGGATTATCTTTGTTTTTATCGATTTTTTCAGGAACGCGACCCTCGCAATCGCGCCAAATATTTTTTTCATCTGCTGAGGATAGCAATAGCGCTTCGGGAATATTGCCAAGGCGCTCTTTTCCCACTTCTTTAAGGTAGTTTTCATAGTGTTGTACCACAGATCCCGAAGAAACAGGGTTATTAGGCTGGCTTTCTTTATTGACTTTATCAAGGTGCAGAAGAAAAGCGCTGAAGCGCGCATCGCTTGTTGCTTGTTTTTCTGCAAAGGAACCAAGGCTTTCAAAAGCCGCTTTTTCCTCTGGCGAAAAACCATTCTTATTGACGCATTTAGAAAGTTGCTCCATGGCACGGCTAAATTGATTCGTGCGCAAATAAAGCTCTGCAAGATATAGGTGAGGGGTTGCGCCCTGTTTGCGGTGGGCTGGGTCGGGGTTAAGTTGTGTGCCAAGTTGATCCGTCGCCAAGACAAAGAGGGTGGATGGACTTGACCGGTTAAATGAAAGCGGCGCTTTTAAGAAATTGCCATTGGGAGTGCCGAATAAATGATTCCACACTTTTTTTAGCAGATTGCCAAAGCTATTGGGAATATATTCTTCCAGATCGCCAGGCAAAACAGGCCGGGCGGCAAGCAGCACTTTTTTTTCGCCAAGGGAGTTTTCCAAGATGAGGGCATTGCGTAAGTTGCCTAAGGCAGGCAGATCTTTGCTAGTGCTAAGGTGATAGCCTTCTAGACCCGCTTTTCCGCAATTCCATTGCTTGGTTTTTTCATCATAATGGAACTCCAAGTTGTGTTCAGTGAACTCCACAACTGCAGGAACGTTGTTTTTTCCCCAGACTAAGATATTTTGCGGATGGGAAAATTGCCTAAAAATGTTCCATTCCGGCAATTTATTCTTCCAAACATTCAGCAATTGCAGATCCTTGGAAGGGCTGCTTGAACGAATATCGCGCACAGCTTCTGCCGTTTGCGTCTTCTTCTCAGAAGCAAGCTTTAAGACAAAAGCAGGCTCTCGCTTGTTATCTAAGGCGAGGATCTGTGAGCGGTCTTGGGTATTGACCCACCAAGTTTTTTCCACTAATGCCTTCGGAATAAAAAGATCCAAGCGCTTTTTTAAACTTTGCAAGAGAGTGCGGATCACCGTTTTTACGCCCGGTTTTTCTCCAGAGCTCTTGAAGGCATCTTGGGCAATTTGACTGAAGGAATCTTCGATTTTTTGAGGGTCTCTATGAGTGTATTGATACCAGGCTGTGTTCCCATCGATTGTTTCTTCTCTTTGTAAAACAAGTTCCCCTTGGGTAGGAGTAAGCGCACGGTATTGTTTGCCATCTGCAGAAAATTGGTAGCACAAAAACCCTTGGCTGTTGCCTTTTTCGGGTGGAACCATGACAATCTCAGCTAGCGGGGAAAAGTTTTCTGCAAAGCAGCGCCGGAAGGCGGGATTTAACTTGATTGCTGCTGGAATAAAAGCTGTTGCCTTGCCATTTTTGAAGATGATGCCTTTTTCAAGCTCCACTTGAAATTCCCCATTCGATAAAAGAGGAAATTCACCGCTCCACTCCTTGCTGTCTACTTTTGCATGGTAGCACTCAGAGATGACTTCAGATAATGCTTGATTGCGAAAGGGTATGTCGCTTTTTAAACGCTCTCTAAGCTTGGGCATCCACGAGCTGATTGTTCTCTCGACTTGGTGTTCGCGAAGAGGATGATATCCCTTTGGATCGCTTTCGATAATCGAATGGATCAACCAAGATTTGCAAAGATCGCGCTCTTGCGGCTCGGACAAGTTTTTGCTATGTAGAAGAAGGCACGTGAGATATCCATACACCTGACGCCGATCATCTAGAGCATTTTCAGGAACTTTGTCTAATAAACCTCTAAGGTAGCTTTCATAGTCCTTATTGAGGTTCGGAGTATGAGGGTCCCAGGAGGCGATGTGGGATTTGATGTGTGAGGCGAGATAAGCTAAGTTGGCAGCAGCAGCGAAATTCTGTTCGTTTTCAAAAAGAGAGATATGATGATCGAAAAACTCTTGCAGATAGGGCATAAAATAGGGATTTTTTAACTCTTCTTTGATGGCTAAAAACTCCGTGGAGCAGCCTTCACCCTTCAATTCCGAAAGCTGATCCTGGACATTCGAAAGTTTAAACAGCCTGCCAAAGACTAAACGTCTTAAATCTTCTTGATGTTGCGGGTCGGCTAGCAAATTGCGATTTTCCCAATAATAGCCTAGGGTTTCGCTAAGTTTAGTCCAATTGGTCACATTAATTAAAAGGCGATCTCTAGAGGCTTCTTCGGGGATATCGGCAAGACGGGTCGGCCGCTTGTCATAGGTTTCACCTTTCACATGTTGCGATAAGGTCGATTCAGATGAATAACCACCATCAGAGAGGCCTTTTTTTAAGAGAGGCTCGCGGATGGGTGTGAATGAGGAGTAATCTTGCTCGCCGTTGTCAATAGCTTTATCGGCTCCCGTAAGTCTGAATGCAAGAGAGTCTATTTCTTTTAAGCTAGAGTCGTTTTTTTGTTTTAGATAGGGCCTCGTGCCGTCCCAATGATAGGATGCCAATTCCTCTTGATATTGATAGTTATTCAGACTCAAAAAGAGCATGTGTCCAAAAAGTAAAGAAGCTTCTCTGAAATGGACAACTGCCTTAGGCAGAAGATTCTTCTCACCTAAATCAGATTCAATTTCGGCTCGCATCCGCCTTGCGTGAATCTCCGGTTGACTAAGGGGCCCGGAATAATACATGGGTGATTTTAATTTTGATACTTCGGACGAAATTGAGATCGATTTGCCTTTTGTTTCAAGCCACTGTTTTCTTTCTTCTAAATAATCGCCCAATGATTTTTTAGTTTGAGGCTCACCTTTTTCAACTAGTCCAAGAGATATCAATCCAATCCTAGAGTAAAATTGAAGAGAAATCTTGTCCTTAATAACGGTGTAATAGTTTCCGATCCGGTCAGCGCGGTTTCTATCTTCGATGTGCGTCAGGTGGCCCCACGAGAAATCAAGGCTAGATGTAAAGCGATAATCTTGGTAAGTAGGGTCTTCCAGCCTAGCCAGTCGGTCGAAAACAGCGTAAAGGGAACCATAGGCTAAAGGAATTTCTGGGGGAAAGGGTCGGGGCATCCTCTGTTTGACGATGCTTTCAAAAAGGTAGACTTGCAGCTTATTGAGGGCTTCGCTGCAGGCAGCGCGCTCGGCAGGATCCACTTTACTCCAAAAGTCATTTTTGTCGTCGGGATTTTGCGGAATTTCTAAATTGAGGTAGACCTTTAGCACATGGGAAGATAGCTTTGCATAGTCTTTTTGTTCATACAGCCCTTTGGCATGTTCTAGGGATTGAGCGAGAGTTTGAGAAACACCGGCTGGGCTTTTAAGGCCTTCTAAAGAGGGAGGCTCTAGCCATGAGCTTTTTAAGGCGGCGACATCTTGAATCGTTTGCGCTTGCAGCTCCTTGGGAAGGGCATAGAGCTTGCTATCAGCTGTTAAAGTCACTTGCGGAAAAGCCATTGGCGATTTCCCTCTTAGGTCCATTTGCCAGCGGGCATTGCGTTCTTTTTCAATTTCAGCCAATTTTTTTTCGAGCTTTTGCATGACAGGAGCAATCTGCTTAACTTCGTCGGCACTTAAGACATTGTCGTTAAGAAGCTTGCTGATCGTGCGAGAAATTTTCTGCATGCCATCTTTCAAGAGAATGTAGTTGGTTTCATTGTCTTTTAAGTTGAATTTAACAGTGTCGTAAAAGCGGGAAATGGCTGCTAGGCGCAGGCGCAATTTTAGGCGCTTAAGTTCAGGGCCTGAATCAAAGATGCCTAAGAATGCCGTCAGAGGCTTAGCTAAGGTATTGTTTTTGGAAAGAGTGATGTAGTCTTCAGGAAGCGGGGAAGCAGCTTTGCGTTTGGCGGCAAGGGGTCCTTCTAGCAACCCTTTTTGCCACGCTTCGTCGGCCTTAGGTTCCTTTTTTCCCTCTAATTCTTCAAGGCTTGGAAAAAGGTTTTGCTGAATCTCAAACTGTGTTTTTAGCTCATCTAAGGAAAGGTTTTCGAAGGTAATCGCGCGTTCTTGTTTGATGTGCCGATCTGTCGCTAGGCTATGGCTAAGGGAATTATGCGGGTCTGCATTGATGATTTGCAAGGTATAGCTGTCGTTTTTGCGGGAGATGCGCATCAGGGAGTTGCTCAATTGATCTTCAAAAAAAAGGGGAAGAAGAATCGCGTCTTCATTTTTAAGGGAGGCAACCGATTTCCATTCTTTGGCCAGTTGGTCTTGGCCTGATTTTTTGATATTTTGCAGCTCTTTTTCAAGTTTTTTTTGATTAGATTTATTTGAGTGTCGGGAGTCATCTTTTATGCGCATTAAGGCCGCTTTTACAGATTCATAGTGAGGGGTGAGTTTTTCCCAAGCTTGACTAAATTTTTCACACGCTTCTAAAGATGTTTTGATTTGCTTTTCTGCAGCTCCAAATCCGCGGCCTTCTTGGGCGACGATTTCACGAAAGGCTTTAAGCCTTTCGGATTGTTTTAACTCAAAGATGTCTGGGGTCTTGGCCGTATAAGTATGATTGAGCAGCAAGGTAAATAGCTTTTGCTTTTTAAATTGCTCAGCTCCACTTGGGCCAAAAAGCAAGTTGGCGCTCCAGGAGAAAAAATGGATGAGTTTGTGAAAAGGGGAGCTAAAAGGGGTGCGTTTTAAGCTTCCTTTTGCAGAGAAGGAAAGCGGTTCTTTCAGTTTCACTTGGGGGTGATGGGTAGATTTCATTGCGGTGGCTGTTTCTGCAACATCCAAAGTTTCAACGAGTTTTGATCCTACAAATAGATGCACCTTGTGATGATCTTCAGTCACCTCTAATTTCGAAATTTTGCCAAAAGGAATGGCAGCTTGGCCTTTGGTTTGGCAATATTCTTCAAGAGCGCTGTTGACGAGGGATTCAATTTCAGCTTTTTCTTGAGGCTTAATGACTTGTGCTTTTCCTTTTTTGGCAAGCGGCTCAGGTTTAGAGTCGACTTCTACACGAAAAGATTGCTCTTTCCCCGCAGAATCTTGATAAGTTCCAATTAAGCGCAGCATAATTTACCCAAACAAATAATAACTTAAATAATATTATAACATTATTATAATATTTATTTATTAATTTGTTTCTTTTTGTTGAAAAGTAAACTAATTGTCAAAAGTCATGGACGTGCTGGACTGCAGTGGACGGGCTGGACGATATGGACTATGCGTATAAGGGATAGACAATTCCTAGATAGCTTCCATCCTGTCCACTGCAGTCCAGCACGTCCATTTTGTCCACGCCTTTTCTAAAAGATATACAGAAATTTTAGAGAACCTGTAAAAAGGGGGATCATTCTTAAAGAAAAAAAGATGACAAAGTTATTATTTCATTTATGGTTTCTTTTATTTTTTTTGCAGATCTCATGGACCCATGAGGAGCATTTGCAGATTAAAGGCTCTGACAGCTTGATCAACGTCGTTCAGAGGTTAGCTGAAGATTATATGAGCGGTCACCCCGGAAGAATTATCGTGGTAACAGGGGGCGGAACAGGAGCAGGCATTGCTGCCTTGATCAATGGCACTTGCGACATTGCCAATTCCTCGCGATTCATCACACAAGAGGAGCTTACAACAGCTAAAAAAGAGGATGTTTCTATCCATGGAGTGGCTTTGGCTTTAGACGGCTTATGCATCATCGTCAATCGCAAAAATAGGGTAACAGAACTGACTTTAGATCAGGTGGGGGCTATCTTTCGCGGTGAGATCCGCAACTGGAAAGAGCTCGGTGGGGAGAATCTTCCAATCACCCTTTATGGGCGCCAATCTAATTCAGGAGCCTTTAATTATCTGAGAGAGATGGTATTAAAAGGAGAATATGCCAAGAAGATGCTTAGCATGCACAGCGACACTCAGATCATTGAGAGCCTCAGGCATGACCGTGGGGGCATTGGCTATTGCAGCAGCGCTTTTGTGCAGGGCGGCAAAGAAGTTGCCGTTGTTAACATCGCAGCACAAAAAGGAGAGTCTTATATCACACCTTTAGATCCTCAAAATATCATCACCGGCAAATATCCTTTATCGCGTCCTTTGCTGCAATATTATCGCATTGAAAAGAATATTAATGTCAAAGACTTTATCGATTATGAGTTGAGTTCTGTTGGACAAATGACTTTTTTCGATTTTGGATTTATTCCGGTGCCAAAAAATTATCAGATGCCCCTTAACTAAACTGAGAAGCATGAAGATCAAAGAACATATTGCCCACGCTCTTTTTTTTATGTGCAGCCTGGTTGTGATCTTGACGCTTTTTGGCATTTTTCTGCTTTTAATTGTCAAAGCCATTCCCGCCTTCCAAGCTGAATCTTTGATGCAATTTTTATTTACAACAGACTGGAACCCGGATGCCTATGGGCAAAAGTCCTACGGGATCTTAGCGATGCTAATCAGCAGCCTGATGGTGACATTTGGATCTTTAGTCTTAGCCCTTGCCATTGGCTTAGGATGTGCCGCCTATTTGACAGAAGTGGCGTCGACAGCAATGCGTGAGATTATTAAGCCCATCACCGAGCTATTAGCAGGCATCCCTTCAGTGGTACTGGGTTTTTTAGGGATTGTAGTTATTGGCCCTGCGATTGCCTATCTCTTCGGCACCACGCATGGCTTAAATCTTCTCAATGGAACAATTCTATTAACAGTGATGATATTGCCAACGATTATTAGCTTGTCTGAAGATGCCTTAAGAAGCGTGCCCCCCTCTCATGTGCAAGCATCGTTAGCTTTGGGAGCGACGCCTTGGCAGACGCTTATCCATGTGAAAATCCCCTCTGCTTTTTCAGGCATCATCGCAGCCAGTTTCATCGCTATGGGACGCGCCATCGGAGAAACCATGGCGGTTCTGATGGCCGCCGGCGGCGCTCTCGCCATGCCGACAAGTTATTTGGATCCGGGCAGGCCGCTTCCGGCGACGATTGGCATGGAACTTGGCGAAGTCGCTTATGGGACAACGCATTACTATTTTCTTTTTGCTTTGGGCCTTGTGTTATTTTTGATCACCTTTGGATTTAACATTATCGCAGAAATTTTTTTGCATAAACATCGTTTGCTGGTGAAAAAATGAGAAGATGGCGGCTTGGCGAAAAATTGGGATATGCGTTTTTGTCTCTTTCGATGCTGATCGTCATGTGTCTCTTTCTTGGAGTTTTAGGCTTTATCGTGGCTAAAGGGATTGAAGCAATGAGTTTATCTTTTTTGATCGAGATGCCAAAGAGCGGCATGCTGCAAGGAGGCATCCTGCCAGCGATTGTGGGCACTTTTTTGATTTCACTTATCACAGCCATCGTCGCCATACCGCTCGGGCTTGGCTGCGCCATTTATTTACATGAATATGCCTATCAAGGGCTTTTAAATCGATGGATTCGCACCTCGGTGCGCAACTTAGCAGGCGTTCCCTCCATCATCTATGGCTTGTTTGGACTTGCTTTATTTGTAGAGATGCTGGACTTTGGAGCAAGCTTATTATCTTCAGGTTTAACCCTTGGACTCTTGACGCTGCCTTGGACGATTACAACGAGCGATGAAGCTTTAAAAAACGTTCCGCAAATCTACCGTGAAGGCGGTTATGCCTTGGGCGGAAGAAAATGGCAGGTCATCCGCACGATTGTTTTGCCGCATGCTCTCCCGGGCATTATGACAGGATCTATCTTGGGATTGGCACGGGCTGCCGGAGAAACTGCTGCGATCTTATTTACCGGCGTAGCTTTTTATTTGCCCTATCTGCCCGATTCGATCTTTAGTCAGTTCATGGCCTTGCCCTATCATCTCTATGTGATGGCGACGCAGTATCCGCTTACAGCAAAGATTGAGCCTATTACTTATGCAACAGCGCTTGTTTTAATCGCTTTAATACTTACAATGAATCTTTTAGGAATTATCATCCGCTACCGCATGAGACACAAAGAGCATGAATAACCAAGAACCTTCTAATAATAAAATGGAAGTTTTAGAGCTTTCTGTAGTTTATGGAGCTACGAAAGCGCTTAAAGATATTTCGATGGGTTTTCCCATTAATAAAGTCACAGGCTTAATCGGTCCTTCAGGGTGCGGCAAATCCTCATTTTTACGCTGTTTAAACCGGATGAATGATCTGATTCCCAATGCGAAGGTGACAGGAAGAGTTTTACTGGATGATAAAGACATTTATGATGCCAGCATCGATGTCGCCGATTTAAGGCGCAACATTGGAATGATTTTTCAAAAATCAAATCCTTTTCCTAAGACTGTTTTTGAAAATGTCGCCTATGGCATCCGTCTAAAGGGTATTAGAAATAAGCAGGAGATCACTGCCAAAGTCGAAGAGAGCTTGAAAAAGGCGGCTTTGTGGGAGCAAGTTAAAGATCGGCTGCATCACAGTGCTTTTGATCTATCAGGAGGTCAGCAGCAAAGGCTTTGCATCGCTAGAGCCTTAGCCGTCGAACCGCATGTTCTTTTGATGGATGAGCCGGCGTCGGCTTTAGATCCCGGGGCCACCGTTAAGATCGAAGACCTCATTCTGCACTTAAAAGAAAGTTATACCATCATTATCGTCACGCACAATATGCTGCAAGCTACGCGCATATGCGATTACACAGGCTTTTTCATGCAGGGAGAGCTTGTGGAATACGACAAGACCTCTAACATTTTCGGCCAACCCTCCAATCCTTTGACAAAGGATTACATCAGCGGCAAGTTCGGCTGAATTTTTTCTAAATTGCCCTGAAGTAAATAGAATAATTCTTTCGTATATAAAGGGGAAATGCTATTCTTTACGAGGTGTTATCTTATTGTTTTTTCGTTACGAAGTTGGTAGTTTTTTTAATATTTTATCTATATTAATATATACAAATTATATGTCTTCGATAAAACAAGATGTTTTTTCAGCACAGGCTCTTATTAATGCTTTTTATCAAAGGATTAACGCCTTTGAGAGTAACACGCAGCTAGAAAATATTTATGGGCAGATCGGAGACGTAGATACTTTATTAAAAATAAAGAATTCAATTTCGCATAAGATTAGAACAATTTTGGATGCAAAAAATTTATCTGGCGAAATTGCAATATCTATCCAAGAACTTGGCAAGTCATGGCAAAAATTGGAGTGCTTGCTATCAAAAGAACAAAAAGTCGATGAAACCTTTAAAATTAGAATCCATTCACTAAAAGATAATATTGTTTCTACTCATCAGAAGGTAAGCTGCGCTGCCAAAGAAAAAATAGAGAAAACAGTCAATGATAGCGGTTATGAGATCGAGCTGACTGGAAAAGAGCAGCTAAAAAGATACCTATCTTTTACAAAAAAAAGAGCAGAAGGAATCCAAAAGTTAGCTACAAGGCAGCGCAAAACTATTCGTTTGTTACAGAAAACATTTTTTAGCATTAGGCAACAGGCTTATGGAAAAAATGTTTTTGAAAAAGCAAAAACTCTTGATTGGGCCATAACCAACGCTCAGCAGATGTGCCGTTTGATGCTTTTGGAATTGTCTAAACAAAAGAACCCTCGCGAAAATCTACCTGAGTGTTTCGATGACTATGTAAAAAAAAATGAAGATAAATTCTCAGCTTTTTTGATCTTATTATCACAATCAAACTCCGATTTCGCTGAAAAACTTCTCCTTGAATCAGAGCCGGATCTGAGCGACGACGAAAAAAAACTCCAACAAGATCTCAATGAGCTTGTTTCTTCGATAAAGACCACGTATAAAAAAGGCACTTGCAAGCCCTATGATGTGCTCGATGCACAAGATTTTGTAGATATGAGCCTGTTGCTAAAACCTCTTGTTAGTAATACGATTCCCTTAGACCGAAATGGAGTTAACTTTTTAATTCAAGAGAAGCAAATAGGCCATGCCTTCATCTATGCTTTAAAAATTCCCGATGATACCGCTAGGGAAATGGCGATAAAGGCATTAATCACTTATATACCTCAGCATGTATTAGACTTTGAACTTACTGAAGATCAGTTTGATAAGGTTTCAATTCTTTTAAAGTCATTTAATAAAGGCGAAGAAAAGGATGTTTTGTTGGCTTTTGTAGGTAAAGCTTATGCTGCTTTAGGGAAAACGGATCAATTGTTGAGCTTAAAAAATGAATTTTTTAAAGAATCAAAATATTTTTCTATGCTCAAAAAGCACTTGTGGCATAGTACTGCAAAGAATGGAAAAATCGATGAGGCTTTAATCTATGTGCTAAATTTACCCGAAAAGTGGGTAAATGCCATTGTGAGTTCTTTTATTAATAGATGGCGTTTCGAGTCTGAAACGATAATATCCCTTAATAATATTGATCTTATTTTAGATGCCATTGGTAGCAATGGTTATAAGCTTGGAGATAATAAAAAGCGGCTTTTAACTCTTTTTACAGTCGAACTTGGCCTTTTAGGGGATTGTGATAAGATTCTAACTCTAAAGAAAAAACTAGCAAATAAAGATGAATATTATCAGATGTTGTTGGAAGCTGTAGAAAAAATTTCAGAGAAAAGCATCGATAAGGCCATCACTCTTATAAATCACATACCCCATCGGTTTTATTCTAGTTGTTTTTTTAATGGTTTTTTTAATAATTTAATTAAAAGTGATCCACATCTAATAAAATATCAAAATGAAGCAAAAAAATTCGCTTTAATAGAAGAAAAAATCGATTCAGAACAAGCCGTGAATTATTCCTGTGATAAATGGATTAAAATCGCTCAGGCATTAACGACTACAAATCCAAAGTATGCTCTAGAACTATTAAAAAAAGTTAAAGATAAGACCCCAAAATTAAAGCCTTATTTCATCGCTTCTTTAATATCAACCGCATCTTTGCTGGATCTAGAGTTTGCGGTTAAGATCGCAAGGGAACATCAAGTTCATTATCAAGTCAAGTGTGCTGTTCTGCATGTCATAAAAAATGGGCATGCAACCCATCCGCTGTTAATTCAGCCTTTAATTGAAGAGATGGAAAAATATGCAAACTCTTGCAGTGAAAAAGTCCATTCAATCAATATTTACACCATTCTAGCCGAAATATTTTTTCGAAAAAATCCTCCTCTTGCAGAAAAATATTTAACACTTATTAGAGAAAAAAACGCCAGCGCATATGCAGGTGCTCTTGTTTACATTGCGATGAAATTAGCGAAAAAAAACTTTGAAGAGTTGAAAGCTTTTTTACCACGCGTCATTAGTGGAATTCGTGAGAGGCATTCAGATGATGATTTATATGATACTGCAAAAATAGCCCTTCTTAACATGTATTTGGCCGAGGGCTTCAGCACATTTTCTCCTGCTTATGACGATATGTTGCATCGGTTATCAAATAATAAAATGCTTCCTGAATATAGTTATGGGTATCGTTTCCATTACCCTTCTGAAAAGGCTGACTCCGTTTTTTTAGCACACATCGCTTCTTATGTAGCGGAACAAGACCCCGAAAGAGCGCAAGAGGTTGCAGCGTTTATTCCGGATCACGCTATTAAAAATGCTTTTTCGGATCAATTGAGAGAAGAGCCTATTGAAAAGACCTCTACTGCTGCTGCAATTGAAGATGAGGATGCTGTCGAGTTAGAAGATTTAGAACAAATTAAAACTGAGACTCAGCCCCATCTACAAAGTACCCAAGAAAGTCAACCTCTGATGCCTCAGGTGAACCTTTTAAGAAAGAACGGAGACTCAGTTTCGCTAGTTAGTTCTAAAGATTCAGTCGAATTTCCGGAACATGCGCAATTTTTAGTTACACCACCTCAAATGGTTCCAAGTACACAAACAAAGCAATCCCAACCTTTAAATTTAAAAGAAAGCCTTCAAGGAATTCAAGAAAGCTTTGAAAATGTTGTCAAGAGTACCGATAAGGAAATGCAAAAGACTTGGCGCGGCAAGCTTGCTAATCGCATCAATAGCCTTCTAAGAAGGCTAAAACTGGATAAATATTTCAAAGTTAATTTTACTAGTCCATTTAAGAGTAAAATAGCCGTTGAAGTCGCTGGAATTTCTCGTTCTATCATCGTTGAGTATTTTAAATCGGCAGAAAACCTGAAGAAATTATCAGAAGAGGATAAAAACCAAATAACAGCGCTTTACAAGCGTCTTTCCGAAAACGTCAAAACAAAAAAGCAGAGACGACAAATTGCAGCTTATCAAAAAGATGTCAATGCTCATCTTGCATAATTCATTTCCTTGCCCATGCCCTTGTCTATGCCCTTGCCTAAATCTTCGAATCCTTTTTTAGCTTTCATACACCTTAAACTAAAAAAAGAGGAACTGCTACCGCACATACGCGTTAAGC
>Ga0207105_1104_pt1 | contig 20551 bp, 26 predicted proteins | sample Alteio_BWMinHeat_77_FD_153569 | JGI IMG/M metagenome (GOLD analysis project Ga0207105, IMG submission 153569) | Enriched cells from forest soil in Barre Woods Harvard Forest LTER site, Petersham, Massachusetts, United States -... | ecosystem: Environmental > Terrestrial > Soil > Temperate forest >... | reverse complement strand
ATATTGTCGTCCGACAAAAGCAAACCCAGTACCCAATTCGATCAGAACTTTTTGAATATGTTCGACCAACCCATTTTCGAGTTCTGCTTCATCAGCCCTCTCTCGCATTCTCAAAAAGTCGAAACAATAGGGATCCTTCAGTTCAGCTTGAGCAAGATCTGAGTCGGGATGGGGGAGTGTTGTTGCAAAATTAGTAAGGGCCTTTCCCTGACGGCTATAAAGATCCGACTCAATCCACATTTCCAGAGTGTTGCGGCTCCAACTATTTTCAATGGTTTTTTTAGCGTACCCAAGACGCGTATCTAGGCTGTCAAGCTTATCGATCAGAAGCATATTATGCCCCCAAGGTAATTTTGCAGCAGCTTGCTGCAAAATTGAGGACTCCGGGTAGGCTTCTGTGAGTTGTTTCATATAAAAAAGATTACGAGGAGAAAAGCCAGCCATTTGAGGAAAAGTTGCTTTAAGGTCTTTTGCAAGTCTTTCTACTATTTTGCTGCCCCACCCTTCATCCTTTTGTTTTTGAAGGATTTCTCTGCCTATTTCCCAGTAAAGTTGAATTAATTCACAATTGACAGCAAAAGCGGCTCTCAATTGAGACGAACGAATCTTTTCTTTCAAGGTTTCGAGCAGTTCGGGATACCCGACAGGAATCAGTCTTTGATTTTGCTCAGTTGTACTCATGATAATAACATTATTTGGTTTCAGCATTCCATCTTATCAGTGGGTGGATAAAAAATCAAAAAATATTTTCTAAGTTCTGAAGCGACTATGCAGGTTGTAGGGGTCTGAGCTTTCCTAGGTTTTCTTGAAGAAGTGGGAGAAGAGAGGATCAAGACGGTTTGTGCGAGAGACATTTTTGAGCAAGTTCTGGAGGCGATTAAAAAAGCGCATCCCTACGAAGAAACCTTCATCGACATTTATCCCGTTCATGAAATCGGTAGGAAGAAAGCTAAGAACTGACCGTTCCCTTATACTGCTGAGCGAATTTCTTGTTTCAGGATCTGATAAAATTGCTCTTTTGCCTTCCGTTCCATCCAAGGGCAATGTCCGCAATCATTTAACAAAATAAAACGAAATTGTGCCAGAGTACAAGACAACGGTTCTTCAACGCCCTTCGGATCGTGTGGATCATGATCCCCGTGAATAGCAATCACCGGGCATTGAATGCGCTTCCCAAATTGTAATAATTCTCCGGAAGCCCGGAGTTGTCTTGCCTGCTGCCAGACCGGCTCATAAATATCGTAGCGGACAATGAGTGTTGGAGCATCATCAGCTAGGGGATCGAACGCCTCTGCTTTAGAAAGCAGTTTTCCTACATTCTCAAAAACGCTGTTTTTATTTTTTGTGTCTGGATCCTTGAGGCTTGTGAGTAAAGCGGCAACCTTTGCTTTTTCCTCTTCATCGAGACGGTCCAATCGAGTTGGCATCGTGGTTTTAGTATATTTTTCTTCGAACGGTCCGCTTCCAACGAGAATCAGTTTTTTGACAAATGAGGGATAGGTAGCGGCGAATAGGTAGCTGAGCCAGGCTCCCCAAGAAAAACCGACTAAAACAACGGGAAGGAAGCCTTCTTTTTCGAGGACGGATTTGAGTTCAAGCAGCTGGCCCTCGATGGATTTTACTGTCTGAAATGGCTCGAGCACTCCGCAGACAGAAGCCAGTTCTTTGGCAACGGGGGCCATTTCGCCGGCAGCGCCCGGGCCTCCGTGAATGAGGGCCACTTTGAATGGCGGCTTTCCATATTTCTTTGTGTGTTCCACGTCAACCTCAAAAACGGCTCAGCGGCGCAATCATGAAGGGACTCACGCGAGGCCATTTTCCATGCACCATCAGCTGGCCTTTATCATAAAGGTAAGGCTCTGCAGTAGCCTGATCCGTGAATCGATCGGGGGAGAAATAAAAATAGATCTCCTCAATGGCCGCGGGTAGATGGCTGAGAATGATATCTAGGGAAGGCATTTTGCTCGCAACGACATCCAACAAGTGCAAAGTTTTACCTTCCAAGAGGTAGGAGAGCAATCCATCGAACGCTGGGCTATAGTAGAGAGACCTGTAGGTCGGATAGGTGGCAAACAAAGTATTAAAAGAGGCGATTGCCCCAGTGTTTTGAATCCATAAACGATTGGATACCGGTTCCCGCTCAAGGAAACAGCGGAGAAAAAGCTCGTTATCTTGGGGAGCGACAACGGGCCTTAAGGGCCGTGTTCCTTTTGGATGAACGCAGGGCAGATGAAACCGATGCTCTTGCACGCGTTGAAAGGAAAGCCGTTCGTAAAAGGAGGGGATTTCTGTGAAGAGTAGGGTCATGTCGCAACGTGTTTGGGCCCACTCAATTGTCTCTTGGATTAATTGCGTCGCCAATCCCTGTCCGCGCTGAGAAGCTTTGGTGCAGATGGCGTGCAACGCTCCCATCTTGTACCACGTTCCTTCGATGAGGATCGGGCACTCAAAAAAGCTCGCATGGGAGACGGCCTCGCCGTGGTTTTCCTTGAGAAACAGTTTGCCGGATGCCCAAGGAAATCCCAGCGCCTCGCAACGGGTAATATTGCTCTGAATGCCGGGGAAAGATTCTTCAAGCAGGGCAAGATAAGATTTTTTATTGTTTGGCGGCGACAACCTCTAACCTCCGGATTTTAAAATGCACCTCGCCATTGGGCTGTGGAGGCTCCAACGCAAGAAATCGGTCGACGACCCGAGTCAAGAAGGTTGCTTTTAAATTCTCGGGCAAGGGGCGGAGATAGGGGAACCATTGGCTGATGAATTTTTCAAACGCTGCCCGCGACGGAAAAACATCCCGCTGCGGCACCACGGCCAATCGACTGGGGACAAAATGGCTCGATGCAAGCAGTTTCCCGTAGTGTGCCTCATCAACAAAATTCCATCCGGTGGAAAATTCACGAAAATAAGGTGCCCATTCCGGGGCGGCCATCAGTTCCGTAACGGCTTGCTCCAGCGTTGAGGGAAGGCTCATGGGCATCGTCACAGCTAGGGTGCCTTTTGGTTTTAAGCTCTTATAAGCTCCTGTGAGAAAAGCCTCATGATTTTGAATCCACTGGAGAGTGGTAAAAGAAAAAACACTATCAAACTGGCTATCGAAGTCTAGTTGTTGCGCATCCTTCAGGAAAAATTGGAGGTGGGGATAGTTTTTTTGCGCAAATTCAATCATCGCAGGCGAGATGTCGACGCCAACAATAGAGCCATGGGGAACTCTGGCTGCGATTTCTGCTGTAATCTTCCCATCGCCACAGCCCACGTCCAAAATTTGATGATTTTCTTGAATGATGACGTACTTCAAGAGGTCCGCGGCAGCATTTTTTTGAGAGGAAGAGTTTTGATAGTACTCCTCGGCCCTCCAGTAATCGGGATTTTCCCCGCACCATAGTGAGAGGGGGAGCGCTAATAGGAGAAATGGTAGCAAGAAATTTTTTCTCATCACGAATGCCTTTGTTGAGATTGCTGAGAGGGCATTCTACTGAGGAAGAGTATTTAGTGCAAATCTATATATATAATTTTATTCGTTGAATTAAATCATGTGTAATTGCCAAAATGCTTTTCTTGAAAAGGAGAATGTATGTCAACAAGTAGCTGCTCTTATATCATTCTTCCTCAAAGCCTGTATACGAATTTCTGTGAGTCGACGCAGCCTGAAGGATGGGTTAAACGTATTAGCATCGTTGCGCAACGGCTCATCGCGTGGATCCCTCCAGAAAATGATCGCTTTAGAGATCACGTCACCCTAGAGCTCATGCAAAATCCGACCATGCTATGTTGCAGCCACACGTTTGACCAATCCACAATCGAGCAGCTCGAGGCATGTCCGATGTGCAGAGACAACTCCCTGTGGGGGATGCCCAATCTGCTTGTGAAGCAGATGATTGAGGATTGGAAGGAAGCGCCCATCCCCACGCTAGATGGTTTTAGAGAAATCAATCGGGATGAGGAGCTCGCAGTCCAAATTCAGGAACTAGCCAGAAGGTACATCGACAAAGGACATTACGATCAAGGGCTCAAAGCTTACGGTGAGGCATTGTCGTATACAAACAGTTTGGAGGCTTATGCGGTGATTCCACTTCTTTATGACATGTTAGATGAGCCAGAAAAAGCTGGTCTTGCGTGCCTCAATCTTGCCCGATATCAAATCGAGAAGGGCCAATTACAAGAAGCTTCGCAAACATTAGAGTGCGCCAAAGAGATGGCGCGTGAGCCGCTCAATATCGACCCGGTTCTTGCTGGACTTCGTCTGCGGGTAAACCCAACTAAGGAGCAAATCCGTGCAGCCATGGAAAGCGCGGCACAGCAGAAAGATCTAGGTGCGGCGAGGACGATTTATAAGCAGGTGATTGCGGTGAGCCTTTATGCATTTGATGCTTATAAAGCGTTAGGTCCTTTGCTAGAAGGCAAAGAACAACTTTGTGTGTATATTGAAGCCGCGAAGCATGCGGCACTAGCAGGGGAGTTTGTACTAGCCAACGATTTCATGACTACCGCTGAGAGGCTCGAATGTCCGGCAGAGATGACTCCGGAACAGTGGAGAGGTTACGCAGAGTATATAACGGAAAGGGATATCGATTGCACGAATGCCCTTGAGTATGTTAAACTCCTCGCGCAAACAAATGAGGTGAACAGATGTCCCTGACAATCCACGAAGAGCCTGCTCTCGTCTACACCTTGACCCTGACTGCCGATCTGAACCCTGCTTACCATAGCTACATGGACCGGCTCCACAGTATCCTCGAAAAATACAAGACCAACGGAGACTATCTATCCCAGCGCATTTTCAAATGGGGATTGAAGACCTTGAGCGTCTATTCGCCGGAGGAATTCGGATCTGAAGAGCAGCTGCTCCAAAAGGCGCAGCAGCGGATTGATAAGCTGGTGCAGCGGATCCTCATCGACCCGCTAGACAATCAACCTCTCGTGGTCAATGCCCAGGGTGAAATGCCGCTCTTAGTGGGCGATTGGGTATGGCAGGCGGGGAAATTAGCCGAGTATAAAGCCCTTGCGCCCATTCAAAGGCAGTTCGATGGCAAGCCTCCGATGAATTACGATGGAAAACCATTTCCCGCAGTCCCCAAAGTCCATGAACTGGCCCGGGATATGATCCTCTGGGTGCAATCGCTGCCTCACCGCCCCGCCTCTGCCGCAGAAAGCGCCCGGCCGCAGGGGCAAACTTCCGTGGATCCATTTTTCATTTGGGACCAATACCGCACGCTGATGTACCTCGCAGTCCAGACCCGGGAAGCGTGCGCGTGGCGAAAAAAAATGGTTCGTGGAAAATGCAGCGGCTGAGCAAGGCGCAGCGGCTCAAACGGAGCAGACGGATTATATTCTCGCCTCTGTACGGCGCACCGCGGGGCATCTCCGTGAGCAGATGCTCGCGGAGAGGGAGCGTTGTGCTGAGATAATCCGAGAAAGTGGAGCCGAGCATGAAAAAGTCAACGCTGCCCGTGCCGAGCAGTGCCGCGAAGGAGAGAAAGAGGCTGCGGCTCTACTCCAGAGGATCCGCCATCTTGAGGAACAAGTTCGAGAAACAGAACGGCAAGCAGAGATCGGACGGCAGCAAGCGGCCCAGCGCCAGCGAGAGCTGGAAGATCTTAACCGCAAAGTGAAGAAAAAGAAAAACAGCTGCGCCATCCAATGAGGTAAACGTATGACAACGACATCGGTGATATTTGAAACGGTTTCCCCAGCTGCAGCCATGCATATTCAAATGGCTACGGTAAAACAGGATCGGCTTAAAAATTTAGCGGACGAAAATAAAAAAAATCTGGAGCTGCTTACAAAGAGGGTCGCAGAATTGAGCGCGGCCAACACCTCGTTGCAATGCCGAGTGCAGGTCCTTGAAGCGGAACGCGATGCTTTTCAGGTCAGCCATGCGACAGCGATACAGCTCAAAGACGCTCAGATCAGGGAGTTGGCAGCTAAAGTCGCAGCGTCCGAGAAACGCAATGCCGATGATCGAGCCAAGAACCGAAGGCTGGAAGGTGAGTTGAATACGCTTGCGTCAACTTTTACGGCAATACATCCTGTCTGGAATCTCGACACAAGAAATATGACGCCGGACACAATGGAAGTTCATACGACCGCTACAAATGAACACAATGCTGTGTGTGACAGAATGCAAACAGAATTTAACGCATTTAAAAATTCGTTGCGATCGCTTTCGAATTAACCCGCGTGGAGAAAAATTATGACCGTGACAGCAACCGTCCCTGGAACAGGATCCTCTACAGGAGTCGCGCATTTGCAGATGGCTGCGGTAAAACAGGCGCAGCTCAAAAATTTTGCGGATGAAAATAAAAAAAATCAGGAGCTGCTCGCAAAACAGGTCGAGGCGCTGAGAACGGATAACACCTCCCTGCAAGGCCAGGTGCAGGTCCTTGAGGCTGAGCTGGCAGGGCGTGATACGCAGTTGCAACTCAAAGAGGCGCAGATCCGAGAGTTGGCAGCTAAAGTCGCAGCGTTCGAGAAGCGCGTTGCGGATTCTAGCGCTAGGAAGGGGGAAGTCATGAAACAGATGAATGAGCTCCATGCAAGCTTGGTAGGGTTAGCTCCGCCGCCCTGGCCCAGAGGCGGCCTTGGTTTTAATAAGTTGCATGCTCTTGCTATCGCACAAGGGAAACCTTGGGATCCTGAATTTTCCCGTCATCAGGCTGTACAAGCACAATGTACTGCCGTACAAAAATCCATCGCGGAGATCTAGAACTGTATAACATAAATTCGAGGAGATCAAAGAGACCATGGGCCTTTCCCCGCTAAGCAACCTCCTACAGACCCCGTGGGCCAAAGCGTTGGAAGAGATCACCATGCGCTATGCCCATTGGAAGGACCCGCTTTCCCTGCGGCTGAGGCACTGGGTTGAAAAATCCAAGCTGCAGTTGTCCGCCCTCGAGTCACAGGATTCGGCCCAGAAGACCCTGAAACAGCGTCTCACCTCTTTGGTCGATAAAAAACTGCGATGCGCCGTGGGCCTAGGGCCTTTGTCCGATCCCGTCCAGTGCGGCGGGCTGACCATGAACCGCTGGGTCCTCCGGGATATCGAACTGAAATCGGGCCGCCCAGCGGCCGATCACAAGATCCATGACTTCGCCCTCGCCATGATCGGATGGGTGGAGCAGCTGAAGGGAAATGGCTACGGAGAGCTGGTCCCCGCCTTAGGCCGGGAGCTAGTGGCTCACGAAACCTCGCGTCAGCCCTGTTTGGAGGAAAAGACCATGACTTGCGTGACCGACGCAGACGGAACTGTCAGACAACTGCTCGATTATGCAGAGCTCCTGCAAGTGGCCCTATTCACGCAAGAGGCCAAACAAGAGGGGCGCATGATCAAGCGACAACTGCGCGTAGATCAAGAGCTTAGCCATTTGCATGCAAGCGAGCTCATGAATGATGCTCAGCGCTGCCTGGAGGCTAAGGCTGCCCATGAACAAGAGGTCCGGGAGGGTTTGGAGATGCTCAAGAGGACCCAAGAAGAGACGACCCAGATCTGGAAGGACATGCTGGAAGGGGTAGATAGCCGGATCGCAGATTTAAAGGCCCAAATGCAAGCACTAGAGAGGAGGAACCCATGAGCGCTGTTTCATCCACATCCACACAAACGATCACCATGCCAGCGCCTGTTGTTTTGCGCCTGGCTTCGCCGCACGAGCAGATACGGAAGCTCGCCGAACAGATGAAAACATCGGGGGTATTGGACCCCAAGCAGATTGAAAATTGGGAAGCACAGATCGATGTCAACAAACTTCCTTTAGAACTCTGCTTCCTCCAGTTCACACTACTCGAACCCGCCTTCAAACAAACCGAGGACCTTGCCGCGCAGGACAGCCTATTGGATTTCGTCGACGCTGTGCAGGAAATCCTCGGTCAGCTTCCTCTTCCCAAAGGACTGACCCCGGAGGCATTTGTTGAAGAAGCCAAAAAGCATCATCTCCAATTTCTTAAGCTTCAGTCCTTGCCTAAGCAGGAGGCGATGATCCAAGACCTCTATCGGCAGATCGGCGCCTTTATTCAAGCATTCGCCATGCAACTCCATGACGATATCCTCGCAGACTTCGAAAAGACCAAACGAGAATATTCGGCTCTCTATGCAGAGAGAATACAGTCCTCCCAAAGTCTCAATCAAGCCATGGCCGGGATGGTCCAAACGGTCGAGGGTCAATTTGAGAGGCTCGTTGCTTTGACAGAGCACACCGCAGCGGCCTACGAGGCCTATTCCATTCAGCGAGCGCAGGTTCAGAAAATTCTCGAGGATTTAAAAAAACTACTCAAAAAGGTGTAACCATGACACAGCCAATTCATAGGGATATCTGGATGCAATGCATGGAGGCAGGGTTTGCAGGCGCCCCCATCGAAGAGATGGGAGAGAGGATCCTCGAAGAAGAGAGGCAAGCCGCTGCAGCTGCTCTTGAAGAGCAGACACGCGAACAAGCCGATGCGCTGCGAGAGATAGTGGAGCATGCGGCCCAAGCAGGGCAAAGGTCCAACGATACGGCGCAAAGCTTCCCATTCCTTGAGGCCCATAGACAAAAAGTGGAGACCATCCAGGGGACAATCAATGACACCCGTAAGCATACGGATGAGATCCGCACAGAGCTACTCCCTCCGCTGAAGGCCCAGCTCACCAAGGAAGGCGAGCTCAAAAAAAGGCTGGACGGTGAGCTGACCATTTTGAATGCCCAGATAACGAGGGAAACCCGACTGATGATGCAGTGCGGGGCCTATTTGTCCGACCTCGGAGAACGAGGTTCACACTACGTTGCAAGGGAGCGGTATCGCCAATTGAATGGAAGAGAATATCCCGAAGGCCTTGTGCAACGCGGCAGCGCGAAAGACCGCTTATTACAGGGGCACTCAACCCCCTTTGGCGTATTTTATGATGGAGCGCTAGCGCGAGATCGACAGGCCCCGGCCTCAAAATAACACATTTTCCCTCAGGAGGTCTTCATGGCAACCAGCAGTATTCCCAGCGTCTCTCAAAGCTCCGCAGTGCACGAAACCGCCTGGCGCCGGCGGCTCAATCCACTCCGAGCCCATTTATCCGAACTTAAAGCGCAGATCAACAGGCTTCGGCCTCATGACCCGATCTCCGATCTCATCACCGAGTGGCAAGCGGGGTTCTACACTTCTGTGCATAAGTGCGACACAGAGCAAGAGGCCACGGTAGTGACTGCCATATATCTCAGGGAGATACGGGCCATCTTAGTCGAACCTTTATTTCGATCCCCTTTGGACGGGGAGGCTCTTTTAGGCACCGACGGGGAAACGTACACCCGCATGGCGCTTGACCTCTTTTGGGACAGAAACCCCCATTGTGCGGGCAAATCGCCCCTCCATCCCGAACGGGCCCGGTTTGATGTCTATCCCCATACGCTGGTCCGCTACCTCATCAACACCTGGCTGCCAAAGTATAACATTCTTATCGGACAAGACGATCCCAAATCCGCAGAGATCCAGGCCGAATATCAGCGCCTCCAAGCGCGGAACGCTAGCCCTCCGCAACCAGCCCAACCCGCGGCCCCGGTCGTCGACGAGGCGAGGCGAGCGCGCGCTGCGGCCTTGCGGCAGCAACTCCGCGCCCAAGATGAATGGCTCGAGAGGGAGTTCACCGCGACGAGCGCCCGATTGAACGAGCCGGGGCAGGAAATACTGCAGAGAGCCTTCGAATGTTTTGTCCCGGTCGCTGAGGGAATGTCCGAGACTCAAGAACTCAATCAAAGACAGATCGAAGAGCTCAGGATTCAAGACAGAGAAGCGCAGGACGCCTGTGCGGAGGCAATTCGCCGCGCCCATGTGGACCTGATGCAAGCTGAAGAGGAATTAAGAGTGGCGGAAGCCGAGCTGAACGACGTGAATGTGCAGCTTAGAGAAAACCAAGATCTGAACAACCAGCTCGGGCAGGACGTCCGCAAGCTTCACACGAAATTGGACAAGCGGAACAAGCAGTGGGCGACAATGATCGCCAAAATTGCCGCTTCCGCGCTGGTAGCTTGGGGCGCCACCTACATTTTGCAAGAGATCGCAACCAGTATGGCTTCGGACGCTCTTATTTCGGGCGTTCTGAAAGGAGTGCGCCATGGCATTGAAGTCGGCGGCACTATGCGCGTACCCGTGAACACCCCGCAATTTTAAGGAGATAGTATGTCAATCAAAGAAATAGGAACCTTCATGAGAATCGATTGCATTCCTCCCTCGGAGGATCCTAGGTTCTCGCTAAATGCTCGTGAGCAATTGCGTCATTTTGAAGCTGAGATTGAAGAGGACGCGCGCGCGATCACAAATGGAGAGGGAAGAGCATTATACCTCGGTACGAATCGGAAGATTATCAGAGATATCGAGTCAGGCATAGACATCCTGGAGCGCCATCATTTTCCTCAGAGTGAGATCAATAAAAGGATCGCTAGGGAACTTGACCAGCTCAAGCCGCGCAAGGAAAAATTTAAAGAAGATATGCAAAGAAATGACAGCGATATCACAGAACAGGCATTAAAGTTGGATATCTCCCATCGAACAGTTCAAACCCAGGCTCTAAATTCGAGCCGGTTTCTTCGCTCCATCAAGTATACAGAACCTAAACCAGTAGAACCCTCATCCACACGACGCCATTCTTCCGAGGAGGACGTGGTTGCCTGTCTTAAACAGTATTTTAGTGAGATAGAGATCCTGAAAACCTAAATAAAGATACGAAGAAAACCAAACCCAAGGAGAGACTATGTCAATCAAAGAAATTCCAGGTTTCAACCTGGCTGTAGCGAACTCTGGCCAATTTCAATTCGCCAAACTTGATGTCGAAGATGAGAGTCCCGCTCTTTACGATGTGAAAGGAAAGGGCTTGATAGACTTGCATGGGGAAAGCACCGCACGCATCAATGCACTCATGCAGGAGATGCTTTTGAATGATCTTCATCAAGATGCCGCTGAAAAATTGCCCGACGTTCAGTCGACCTACGACAGAGCTAGAGGAGAGCTTCGACGGAGTGAGAATCTAGTCGAGAAACACGGAACGAAATTAGATGCGTTTCAACGCACCGTTCACTCTCAGTCTCTGGATTCAAGCCGATTTCTTCGCACCGTAAAGTATGAGGAGAAAAAGTCAGCAGCAGAGCCAGCAAAACTACGCTTTCCCTCGCAAAGGGCATTAGCTTCTTGTCTGAAGAAAAACGATTTCTTTCGCGCATCCCCTTATTTCAATGAGAAGAAGGTTGCCGAGGTCGTATCAAACCGTTTGGCAAATAAAGAATTATCGCCTGACGAATTAAGAAAGGAGCTCATAGAATGTACCTTATTTACAATGCCGAAGCTTCGACCGCAAACTCAACGAACAACGGTATTAATATTGGAATCAGCATCGAAAGATTGCGAGGAAACCTGGATTGATAAAGCGATGGATGCTGTCATGGAAGTCGTGAATACCTTTGAGAAGGCGATTACGAAGGACCCGTCAGCTGCCTCAGAACTCAACCATGATTAGAACAAACCAAACTTAAGGAGAAACTATGTCAATCAAAGAAATTCCAGGTTTCAACCTGGGTGTAGCGAACTCTGGCCAATTTCAATTCGCCAAACTTGATGTCGAGGAAGAGAGCTCTGCTCTTTACGATGAGAAAAGAAAGGGATTCATAGACTTGCATGGGGAAAGCACCGCGCGCATCGATGCACTCGTTCAGGAGATGCTCTTGAGTGATCTTCATCAAGATGGCGCTCAACAATGGTCCGATATTCAGTCGACCTTCGATAGAACGAAAGGAGAGCTTCGACGGAATGAGGATCAAGTCGAGAAACATGGAACGAAATTAGATGCGTTTCAACACACCGTCCAATCTCAAACATTGGATTCAAGCCGATTTCTTCGCGCCGTAAAGTATGAGGAGGAGAAGAAGCCTTGTCGCTCGCAAAAGGAATTGGTACAGTTTCCTTCGGAGAAGGTGTTAGCGGCCTGTCTTAAGGGACATCGCTTAACTCGCGAGAATGCTCTGCCTGGTGAAAAGGAAATTGTTGAGATCGTAGCTCACCGTTTGGCCAATAAAGAAGTATATCCTTTAGGTGTGGATATGGCGGTAGTCCTTACCTTAGAGGATGTAAGGGGGAATTCGAATGAAAAGTTATTTGTCAATCCGGGTAGATTAATGACATTATTAACCACATTGACAGCAGCCTCAAAGGATTGCGCCAGCGGTTCAGTGCCTGAACAAAAAAGTGAAGTCAAGAAAACCGATTGAGGTGTGAGTATGGAGAACAAGGGATTAAGGAGTTTCGTTGACCCTAGGAGTGCGCTATGAGCATCAACCCATTAGAATCTTCAGTGCCATGGACTGCAGTCATTGCTGACATCCGGCTAATCGAAAACGACATCGAGAAGAAGGCTACGAACATTCAAGATCCCTTGTTAAGAGACCGCTATCTCCTTGACAGCGGACTAGCGACCTTGCAAACGATCAGAGGGCAGCTGCATGACTCATTTCTGCCCACGGTGGAAGAACAGCGGCGTTTGTTTCAAAAGGTCGATGCGATCCGGGATACTTGGGCGAAAACCTTCGCAAAGTACCGAGAGTATGACCAAGCGACCACTCGAGAACAAATCAGGCTGGCCCTAGAGAGGCAGAATCTTGAACAGGGCCATCTGAATGATGCGAAATTTCTAGCAGTTCTCAGCGGAGGGGTGACCGGGGTTGCGGTAGGAGCCCATGTCCGAGATCAAATAAAAATTACCCTCAAAGCGCGGGGCATTCGACTTCCGCACCATTCAGAACTCACCGAGAACGAGGTTCTCTTATGCGGAGTCGCAGGGGCCTATGTGGGCAAATGCGCCGTTGAAGGTGCGCACCGAGGTGTAGGACAAATTAAAAGAGCGCTTCAGGAGAAGGATCCGTCAGCTCCTAAACCAGAACCCGATCATGGAGGGAAGCAATGAGCATCCATCCATTAGAGGGGACGGTGTCATGGGCAGAATGCATTGCCGATATTCGGCACATTGAAAATCAGATTGAGGAGAGCGCCTCGACAATTCAAGATCCGTGTGTAAGAGTCCGCTTCATCAATGACAGCGGGATCACGAATTTGCAAAAGATCCGAGGGCAGTTGAATGACGCATTCCTGCCGCCTCTCCAAGATCAGCGGCAATTATTTCAAAAGGTGGATGCGATCCGAAACACGTGGAGAGAAGTCTTGGCTGGATATCGGGTTCTCGACAGTGAGGTGGCTCGGGAGCAAGCGGCGCTGGCTCAAGAAAGGCAGACACTTAAGGATGAGACGATCCATTCTGCCAAGTTCGTTGCGTCAGCTCTCGGAGGCGTAGGCGGGGCCTCTTTAGCGAAATCGTGCCTTTCGGAGGTGGATATGACATCCCTAGTCGGCCGCAGTCTCTCTCAGCTGGTTAAGAAGGGGGGCAAAGCCGGTCCGCTCATCGGCGCCGTCGCAGGAGCTGTTTTAACCCGAAGAGCCGCCGAAGGTGCGGAGCAGGCCGTTCACTTACTAGAAAAGGCTTCCAATCCCGAGCCGTCCACTATTCCTTCCGAATAAGTATCATCCACACTGGATGGTGATCAGAGGCATGCCGATCAGCTCCGAGCCGAAAACAATCGCCAGCATCGACACCCCTACCACCGCGCAAAAAGCAGATGTCGCCAGGATACCGATAAAAACTGTTTCCACAAGCTCAGCGGTAAGGGCCATACCCATAAGGGAACTGGCGGCGCCAACAGCTGCCAATGCCGCGACGCTTCGCATCAGCATCCCTGTCTTCGTTCCAGAGAATCCCTCGTAAAAGCAATGGTCTAAAATAGGCCCGGCGACACCACCGACCACCAATGCCAAAGCACCTGCACAACCTCCCGAAGCCGTTCTAAACAGCCCGCCCGGATCTTCCACAAGGCGCTCTGGTCTTTGGACCACTGCACCGGCATAAGCAATGAAAGCTCCAATACCAAAACCGGCCAGAGCCTCGTTCATGTGCTCGCGGAGGCGTAAATTCCACTGAAAGTGATTAGATGCAACTGCAGACATCTTAGGACTCCTGGGTTTTTGAAAGTCTCAAAGAATAGCCATCAGTCAAAAAAAGAGCAATTACAAAAGAAAGTCTGTAAAACTGGAAAATCCGTAGTGTACTACGAAATTATCTGATTTTTTCGTAGTGCGCTACGGATTTTCCAGTTTGCTATCTAAGTTATTTAGTGTAAGGTATTTTAAGACTGTGATTTTCCGATCCGCATTTTTTTTGAACTATTCGGAAATTCCGAATAGTTGCCCTTTATCTCATTCTGGCTTAGCGAAATCTGCCTTTCGTCGTCAACGATGCGGCGCCCTCAATCGGATGAAAAAATACTTTTCCCTTGTTTCATATAAAAAAGAGCGGGGGGATAACAAGGGGAGTAATGTTCCCCAAGAAGCGAACGGTTTGATCCGTCGAAGTGGTGATCCCACTGACTACATAGGGATGGCCCATCCCATAAAATACCGATAATACACAATAAGCAATTTTCTCTGCGGTGAACGCCGCTGCACTCCCTGCTGCCAGATGCCCGATGTGTGCACAAACAAGACACCCTAGTAAAATTGCGGGTGAGTGGACCAACAAAGATCCCACGGTTTCCCACATCCCATACATATAAATTCCAGGATAATGGACCACATTAGCTGCCATAAAAACCTGCTGTTCAAGTTGAGGAAGCTCAAGATTATAGCTGGGTTATGAAATAGATCCAAACTTTTTTGGATCAGGCAGGCTGGAGAAGTCCGAGCTTTTCCAAGCTTTCGCGCAGGGTCTTATTGTCAGGCTTGTCGAGGGCGCCGTTTTCATTCAGCCATTGGATGTAGTGCCGCGGGATTTCCGCGAGCGGCTTGCCTTGGTGCTTGCCGAAGGGCATGCGGGTGAGCACCATGGGACGAGAAATTAGCTGCATGACGACTTCCATTGGAAGGTCATCGGTCATTGCAGCAAAAACTTTGTGCAGGACAATCACGTCATCGAGCGCGCGGTGGGCCTGGTTGGCCTCGATGCCGTAGACCTCGCGCAGGGACTGGAGCGTGTGGCGGGGGAGGTCGGGGCGGTACTTGCGCGCCCACTTGAGCGAATCGGCAAACTGCCACGTCGGCATGATCACATTGTGCCGTTTATATTCGTTTTCGAGGAAGGGCTTGTCGAAGGAGTCGTTGTTGTGGGCGATGAGGACGACATGTCCTCTGCAGAATTCAATAAAATTGGCGCCTACCTCGGCAAAGGTGGGGGCGGCAGCGACCATTTCATCGGAGATCCCGTGGATGGCGGCGGCTTCGTGCGGAATCGGAATGCCCGGATTGATGAGCTGCACAAAGGTGCGGTTCTGCACCGGATCAAAAGCCGCCAGCTCCACGATCCGATCTTTGTCGGAGCGTACGCCGGTTGTCTCTGTATCGTAAAAAATTGGCCTCATACGTTAAAAAATTGCATAAATAGAAATTAATTGCTATTAAATTGGGATGAAAAAGTTTTTTTTGTTCCTGATTCTCTGTTTTGCGACCCTGCTTGACGCGGGGACACCCCAGGTCTATTTTTCTCCGAAAGACCACATCGCCGACCACTTGATTGCGCTGATCCAGAAGGAGACGAAGAGCATCCAGATCGCCGTCTATTGCTTCACGCATCGAGGTATTGCAGAGGCGCTTTTGGAGGCCAAACAGCGCGGCGTGATGGTGGAGCTACTGGTCGATCCTTACTCGATCAAGGTAGATGCGCCTTTAGAGCAACTTGTGGACGCGGGGGCTGCGGTTTATGTCTGGGCGGTTGGCGGGAAGAGTATGCGCAAACCGATCATGCACCACAAGTTTTGTGTGTTTGGGGCGGGATTGCTTTGGACCGGCTCCTTCAATTTCACTTACCAGGCCCATAAGGCCAATCAAGAAAATGTTTTGGTGATCGACACGCCGGAGGTCATTCAAAAGTACAAGGACCAATTTGAGGCGCTGAAGAAGGGGCCGTGCGTGCTCTATAGGGAATATTTGATCACAAATCCCAAAAACGAGATGCCTCTTAAAAAAACTGGTTAAAAAGTGGTTTCTTGGGGTATTCTGGGGGCCAATAACTAGGAGTTTGCCCCGTGAAATATCTGCTGCTTTTAAGCCCTTTAGTTCTCATGCTTTCCGGCTGCTATAACGTCTCTTCGGAAGATGCCGAGCTGAGGACCGTCCCCGTTACCAATAATCATTTGCTTCTTCCCGATTCTGCCCGCGGCCCGAATACCGGCGTCGCCTATTAAGTACATTGACAATTTGCAGGAGGTTTAGGTAGTTTGACAAAAGAGGACACTGAATGAAAAAGCAAGGCGCCCCCGAGTACCATTTTTTTCCGAGCGATGCTGCAAAAGTGATGAAGCAGCTGGGAAAAGAGGCCCTATACAAGTATCTCGAACAGATGCTCCTCATCCGCAACTTTGAAATCCGGGCGGAGAGCGCCTATCTGCACGGAAAAGTGGGCGGCTTTTTTCACTCCTATATGGGACAGGAAGCGATCCAAACGGCCGCCGTCGGCGTCATGGGCCAAAATCAATGGTGGTCGACGACGTATCGCTGCCACGCGCTGGCCCTCCTGCTCGGAGCGACACCCAATGAGCTCATGGCAGAACTTTATGGCAAAGTGACGGGCAACGCAATGGGGAGGGGAGGGTCGATGCACTTCTTTACCGACCGGATGCTCGGCGGCAACGGCATTGTCGGCGCGCAGATCCCGGTCGCCACCGGCGCCGGTTTTACCCTCAAGTACAAGAAACAGGAGGGGGTCTCTGTCTGTTTCTTAGGCGACGGCGCTGTCGCTCAAGGCGCCTTCCACGAATCGCTCAACTTAGCCTCTTTGTATGATCTTCCTTGCATCTACGTCATCGAGAACAATCAGTGGGGCATGGGGACTGCTGTCGCCCGCGCGATCGCAGCCCAGCCGATGGCGGAGCTCAAAGCTCCCGGGTATGACATGAAAGGCTATACCTTCGACGGGATGGATTTTTTCAACTGCTACGCCGGTTTTGAACACCTCTTCGCCGAAGTGAAAAAAACATCGCGGCCGGTGCTTGTCGAGGTAGTGACCGAGCGGTTCCGCGGCCACTCGATCTCCGATCCCGCCGTGTACCGCTCCAAAGAAGATCTGCAAAAGTGCATGACGCGCGATCCTCTCCTCCGCTATTTTCAGACGCTTGTCGATGCCAAACTCATCGATGATGCGGCGTATCAGGCCATGGACCAAAAACAAAAAGATCTAGTGATCGCGTCAATGAAGTACGCCGAAGAGAGTCCGTGGCCCGACCCGATCACACTGGAAGAAGATGTCTATGCAGGAGAGAGCTGACATGGGCATGCAACTCGTAGAAATCCGTGAAGCGCTCCGCCAAGCTCTCGATGAGGAGATGGCGCGCGATCCCAATGTTTTCATCATGGGAGAAGAGGTCGCCGAATACAACGGCGCGTATAAAGTCACCAAAGGGCTGCTCGACAAATGGGGCCCCGGCCGGGTTGTCGACACCCCAATCTCAGAGCTGGGATTTGCGGGCTTAGGCGTCGGCGCTGCGATGACGGGGCTCAGGCCCGTGATTGAGTTCATGAGTTTCAATTTTTCTTTTGTCGGCTGCGATCAGATCATCTCCAATGCCTGTAAAATGCACTACATGTCGGGCAACCGCTTCAACGTCCCGATTGTGTTCCGCGGTCCGAACGGGGCTGCCGCACAGGTCTCCTCGCAGCACTCCCATTGCGTCGAGGCGTTCTACAGCAACTTCCCCGGATTGATCGTCATTTCTCCGAGCAATGCCTACGATGCGAAGGGACTCCTCAAGTCGGCGATCCGCAACAACAACCCGGTGCTGTTCCTAGAAAATGAACTCTCCTACGGCGACAAGATGGAGATCCCCACAGAAGAATATCTCGTCCCGATCGGCAAGGCGAAGGTTGTGACCGAAGGGAAAGACGTCACCCTGGTCTCCCACAGCCGCATGGTCAACGTGTGCAAGCAAGCTGCCGCCGAGCTTGCGGCCCGCGGCATTAAGGTTGAGCTGATCGATCTGCGCACCATCAAGCCGCTCGACATCGCTACGGTTGCCGATTCGGTCCGAAAAACCCACGGCTGCGTCCTCGTCGAAGAGGGGCACCGCTTTGCCGGCATATGCGCTGAGGTGGGCTTTGAGATTATTGAACACTGCTTCGACTTTTTGGATGCCCCATTAAAAAGAGTCTGTCAAAAAGAGACGCCGATGCCCTATTCTAAAGAATTAGAGAAACAAACGATGCCGACGAAAGAAAAAATCATCGCGGCCATTTTAGAAGTGATCTCATAAACGGGAGCTTGCCTTATGCCTTTTACAGTGACGATGCCCAAACTCTCTCCCACGATGGAAGAGGGGACCATTACCAAATGGCACAAGAATGAGGGAGATTACGTCAAAGCCGGCGATGTTCTCTTCGAGGTTGCGACCGACAAGGCGACCGTAGAGCACACCGCTCTCGATCCAGGGTACCTCCGTAAAATTCTCATCGGCAATGGCAAAGAGGCCATCGTGAACCAGGCGGTCGCCATTTTTACCCTGAATGTTGGGGAGAGCATCGAGGGCTACACACCCGAAGGGGCTCCTCCCAAATCAGCCGCTCCTGTGCCCGCTTCCGAGAAGAAAGCAGAGGCCCCAACCTCCACTCCTAAAGCTACAGGCGGCGCCATGCAGCAGCCCGCGTTCGTTCCGGAGCCTCCCCTCACAAATTACGTATTCCCGCAGCCTGCCAAAGAGCAGCGCGCCTCGCCGCTTGCCAAAAAACTCGCCGAAGAAAAGGGGGTGGACCTCACCACCGTGAAAGGCACCGGACCGCAACATCGTGTGATGAGCCGCGACCTCAACCTCGCCCAGCCCGACGCCGTCGTGGCATTTGGGCGTCAGGAAGTGCCCAAGCTCGCTCCCGGCACCTACGAAGAAGAGCCCCTCACACCGATGCGCAAGATCGTCGGACAACGGCTGCAGGAAGCGAAGACGTTCATTCCCCATTTTTATGTCACGCAAGACGTGAGCGTGTGCGCTTTAAATAGTATCCGTGACCACCTCAGAAATGTGGGCGTTAAAGTGTCGTTCAACGATCTCATCGTGCGCGCTACTGCCCTCGCGTTGCGCAAACACCCGGAGATCAATAGCGGCTACAATTCTGAGAGCGCCTCCCTCATCCGCTTCAAGACAATCGACATTTCGATTGCTGTCACTGTCAACGGAGGCCTCATCACCCCGATTGTGCGCCATGCCGATTACAAAAATGTGGGGCAAATTTCTACGGAGGTGAAAGCCCTTGCCGCGCGTGCCAAAGAGGGGAAGCTTGCCCGTGAAGAATACACAGGCGGTTCGTTTACGATTTCCAATCTGGGGATGTTCGGGATCTCTGAGTTTATCGCCGTGATCAATCCTCCGCAGGCCGCGATCCTCGCTATCGGCGGCATGGAAGAGAGACCGGTGGTAAAAAATGGACAGATTGCAGTCGGCAAAGTGATGCGCCTCACGCTCTCTGCGGACCATCGCGTGATCGACGGCGCCGATGCGGCGAAGTTCCTCAAGACCGTGCAGTTCTATCTCGAAAACCCTGCGATGCTGCTCGTGTAGTTTTCCTTCTGAGATAGGCGGGCGCACCGTTTAGGGGAAATTAAGAATTTCGGGTTCAATACCTAAAACTTTCCTGTCTCTAGGGATAAGGATTGCGAATTTTTTATCTATAAGAAAGCTATCTTGATCTGGACTTATGTCAATTCCTTTTTCCTTATGGTGCTTAAGCACAGCAAAATGTCCCAATCCACCAAAGACATAACGCTTGTTGCCTTTCTGTACAGGATTTTCATTTAGAATTGTATACATATGTCGATTTCTAGTCAGAACTGATCTATGTGCCTCATCCGTTATCGCATAAACAAGATTGAAAAAATTAAATATCATGTAAACGGCGGCAACTAATTTATCTAAATGATAGGAATTCCCTGCTATTATATAAGCAATCTCTGCAAATATAAGGCTTATTACAAAAGATTTTACGCAATTTTTTGTGGCAGGAATAAGAAAACTAATAATTACATCGCGGCGATCCCATCCTTTAATAGTAATTGGAGACTGAACAAACTTAATTTGACTGTATTGTCTCAGAATTTCATTTGTAGTATTATCGCTGGCTTCTACGAAGGCAATGTCGCCGGGCTTAAAAAGAGAATCGACAATGATTGCATTCTTCCTTGCATGATCTTCTCTAGTATGAGCTTCGCCAAGAAAAATTAATTCAGCATCTTCAATGGATGCAACATTTGATTTAATGTTATAATCCGAAATTAACGAAATAAAAACACCATTTTTACTTTATTATAATATATATTATAATATATTAAGTCTATTTTTATCAAGTTGATTCATTTTAGATATTTAAATTAAATATACTAGTAGTTCTGGTTTTAATATGGAGTTAAGGAAAAAATACGATTGTTTTTGAATAAGCTATTAATAGACAAAGATTTGCAAAAAGATTAAAATATCATTTCCGAATAATTTGTAGGATATACTACTGTGTAGTGCGTATTCGCAAATATAGTCAA
>Ga0207105_1103_pt1 | contig 20555 bp, 16 predicted proteins | sample Alteio_BWMinHeat_77_FD_153569 | JGI IMG/M metagenome (GOLD analysis project Ga0207105, IMG submission 153569) | Enriched cells from forest soil in Barre Woods Harvard Forest LTER site, Petersham, Massachusetts, United States -... | ecosystem: Environmental > Terrestrial > Soil > Temperate forest >... | reverse complement strand
GCCTTACATCTTCATTTCCGTTCCAAGCCGTTATTTAGGCATGAACGAGAACACTCCGAGGACGGCCCCGGCAAGCACCAGCAGCGCCGGGTTGATCTTGTACTGGAGCAGGATGAGCAGGACGCCGACAGCAATCGCAGCGGTTTCGACTCCGGAGATTGCGCCCTTTGCCATAGTGAAGCAGCCGGCCAGCAGCAGACCTATGGAGACGGGCGCAAGTCCTTGTTGAATCGAAGTCCGCCACGGCCATTTTTCCAACCTCTTCCACAGTCGGGCAACAGTGTAGGCGAGCAAGGCAGTTGGCCCGAAAAAGGCAACTAATACAGCGAGAGCGCCGAGAATTCCACCCGCCCACTGTCCGATGGCCACGATCATCATCATATTGGGGCCTGGAGCCATCTGTCCCACGCTGTAGAGGTGGATCAACTGGGGAAAGGTGAGCCACTTGTGGACCTCAACGGTCAGGATCTTCATCTCCGGAAATGCGGCCATGCCCCCGCCAACGGTGAGGAGCGACAAGTAAGCGAAAACGCGAACGAGAGCCGGAATCTGGTTCATTGAACTCCACTCTCTTTCTGCTCCTTACGTGGCCGATGGAAGAGAATTGCTAGCAAGCCGACAGCTATCAGCGTACGTGGAACCCCAAGGTGCAGGCTGTTGACGGCAATCACGGTCAGCGCGATGAAGACAAAGTCAAATCTGCCTGAGAGCGATTTCTTACTCATGCCTACAACCGTAGACAGGATCAGGCCGACTGCTGCCGCGGCCACCCCTTTCAGCGCCGCTGTAATCCAAATGTGCTCACCGTGAATACGGTAGAAGATGCCCACGATGTACATGAGTACAGCACCCGGCAGGCAGATGCCCATGATCGCGGCGATTGACCCCAACGCGCCACGCAGCTTTTCCCCTACCAGAATGGCCATGTTGGTGGCGTTCAGACCGGGGAGGCTCTGGCTGATGGAAAGCATCTCGACGAATTCCTTGTCATCGACCCAATGGCGCCTCGTAACGAGGCTTCCGCGCAGGTAAGGCACAACACCACCGAAGCTGGTAGATCCGATGAGCAGGAATTCGAGGAATATCTGACCAATCGAGACTCGAGATGCGTCTGGAGCAGCGTTGGCTGCGGCTTCCAAGGCAGGGTTTGCAGCGGTGTCACTCATGACTCTGGGGCTCGTTGCCCTTGAGGCGGTACACCATCCCTGTCTTGGTTACCCCGAGCGCAAGCCAATCCTCCACGTCCTGCTGAAGGGTTATATAGAACTGCGCGCAGAGCTTCTTCGGCTTTTCCGATACGTCCTCTTTGCGGTCGAACTTGACTTGGAAAGCGAACTCTCCCACAAGAGACTTATGCTCGCCGCGGGTGCGCCACAACCCGATGTCGCACTTGGCAACCACGCCTTTACCGAAGTCCAGTTGACCAAGAGGAAGCAGCACCTCCTCAACGATGCCTTCGTTCACGAGGCTTATCTTCTCGTCGTCGGACTTCTTGATGACGGCGAGCGCCGGAAATACTTTCACGAGAGTGGCCATCGAAGCCTTGTCTGTGTCGTGCATCTGGCTCAATCCGAACTGGCAGTTGTGCGAGTAGAGAAGGCGATATCCGCCAACCTGATCCTTCAATGGCAACGCCTCCGCTTTGAACTTGATGCGGTACTTGCCGGCGATCTTGGGCCGGACATCGAGCGCAGTTGCCGTCTGCTCATCCGGGTGACGGAACTTAAAAACGATTTCCGGATCGCCCACGGGAAAGCCATCGACGTAGGAGACGCGCCTACGCAGAATGAACGCGTTGTTGTAGAGGCGGAAATCGGGAGTGTCGCCGAAAATGATCTCCCGGATTTCTGGTCTTAGCCCAGCCTCAGGGTCCTCTATGAAACCAACACCAAGCTTCTTCGCTGTACGCTGCACGATCTTGCCGAAATCGCGAAAGCTCTGGACCGAGGTGAAGCGGTCGGGTTTCAAGATGAGCTTGGCTTCCAGATATTGCACTCGATCAAGCGGCGTTCCGTCGGCGTAGACTGTCGTGGCGGCTGCTACAGCCGCGCTCGATCCGGCGCCGACAGTGGCCTTCTTCATCTTGTCCTTCTTGCCGTTCTGCTGCTCTTTACTTTTCGGCATAATCCCCCCGGATGCGCACTTCCTCTTACGGTCACGGCGCAGGAGCAAATCCGTGTGCCGACGACACTACGCCCGCGTCGTGGTCTCGGCAACTGTCAAATCTGCTAGCGAGTTGATGACAGGACAACGCCTCATCCAGGCCAAATACGACCAGAATTGCGAGTTCCGACCGGACTGTCGTTGAGTTGCGACCTTCAACTTCGAGTGATGCGTGTATCGTGGATGATGCGTACATGACACCAAGGTCATATACGAGTGAGCGGTTATTCAAGAGTAATGCTGATTTTGGTTTCGCACTCTGCCGCGCCGACTGACGTCATGCTCTGGGACCTCATCGGCGAACGGAATGAACGACTCTCCCAGATCCCAATACTCTGCCCCCCTTTCAAGTCAATGCATCTGATCTGGGATGACGAATTGCTGGACAAATGGCTCACCGATCCGAGTCACTCTTTCCCGGCAACGACATGGATTTCACGTTCCCAAGTCCCAGGAGCGCACCTATATCGTTGCTTACCTGCCTTGGCACCCGAAAGATAAGGCGAGGAGTTCAAACCTGAAAATCTGCCGTTCGTCCTCAGCCGCGAACCGCCCCGCTCGCGGATGCGTATAGGCTATTGCTGAGGGTCTCGCGGCCTTCGGCATTCCCAAATCCATCTTTGACGAGGTGCGACGCGTGGCACTCTTGATTGACCAACTCCGGCAGACGTTAAGAAGGCTTGGGAAAGCTCCCCTGTTCACCGCCATCACGCTGATCACGCTGGCCGTAGGTATTGGCGCCAACACCGTGGTCTTCAGCGTGGTGGAAGGCGTGTTGTTGAATCCGCTGAGCTATCCGCAGCCCGAGCGATTGATCGGCGTGTGGACGACGGCGCCAGGGATCGGGTTCGATCACCTGAACATTGCGCCATTTCTCTACTTCATCGACCGCGAGCAGTCGAAGTCGATCGACGATATCGGGGCCTACCAGTACGACGCGTTCACGGTGTCGGGAACTGGGCAGCCGGAACATTTGAACGGGATGGACGTAACGGACGGGACGCTCCCGTTGCTGGGAGTAAAGCCGGTTCTGGGGCGACTGTTCACGCGGCGTGACGATGCGGCGAATACAGCGAAGACGGTGCTGATCAGCTATGGGTACTGGCAGCGGAAATTCGGCGGCAGTGCGCAGGCGATTGGGCGCGTGCTGACCATAGATGGCGCCGCGCACGAAGTGATCGGCGTGCTGCCGAGAGATTTCAATTTTCTCGACGCGCGGGATACGACACTGATTGTGCCGATGCAATGGGACCGGGGCAAGACGAAGCTGGGCAACTTCAGCTATGAGGCGATTGCGCGGCTGAAGCCGGGAGTGACCGTCGAGCAGGCAAACGCGGAGCTCGCGCAGCTGATTCCGATTGGACTGCGCAGCTTTCCTGCGCCGGACGGATTCGGGCTGGACCTGTTCATCAAGGCAAAGATCGGCTCGGACGTGCACCAGTTAAAGCAGGATGTGGTTGGCGACGTGGGCAAGACGCTGTGGGTGCTCATGGGGTCGATTGCCATGGTGCTGCTGGTGGCCTGCGCCAACGTGGCCAACCTGCTGCTGGTGCGGGTGGAAGGGCGGCGGCAGGAGCTGGCGGTGATGAGCGCCCTGGGTGCGGGACAGGGGCGGATTGCGTCGGCGCTGCTGGCGGAGAGCGTGATTCTGGGTGTGGTAGGGAGTGCGATCGGGCTGGGACTGACTTTTGTGGCTTTGAAGGTGCTGGTGGCGAAAGCGCCGACGGGGCTGCCGCGGCTGAGTGAGATTGGTATTAACCTTACGGTGCTCGCTTTCACTGCGGGGCTGGCGGTGTTCGTAAGCCTGGTGATCGGGATGATGCCGGTGGCGAAATTTGCCGGGGCGAGCCTGCAGAGCAGCCTGCGTGAAGGCGGACGGGCACTGAGCCAGGGGCGCGAGCGGCATCGGGCGCGCAAGACTCTGGTGGTGGTGCAGGTGGCGCTGGCGCTCGTGCTACTGATCTGCAGCGGGTTGATGATTCGGACGTTCCAGGCGCTGACCAATGTGCACCCAGGCTTCAGCAATCCGGATTCGATGCTCACGTTCCGCATTTATATTCCCGAGGCGCGGGTGCCGGAGACAAATCGGCCGGGCGTGGTGCACATGGACCAGGAGATCGCGGAAAAGCTTGCGGCGATCCCGGGAGTGAGCTCGGTGGGAATGTCCACCGCCGTCCCGCTCACCGGCATGAGTTCCAACGACCCCATCTTCGCGCAGGACCATGTCTACAAGGAGGGCGAGCTGCCACCGGTGCGGAGATTCAAGTCTGTTGCGCCAGGATTCTTCTCGACGGCGGGAACGGCGCTGCTGGCGGGGCGCGACCTAACCTGGGACGACGAGTACGGCGAGCGGCCGGTAGCCATCGTCTCGGAGAATCTTGCAAAGGAGAACTGGGGCGGCGCACAAAACGCAGTTGGTAAGAAGATTCGTGTGGCTACTACTGACGATTGGCGTGAAGTTGTGGGTGTGGTCGGCGATGTACACGACGACGGCGTGAGCGAGAAGGCTCCGGCGTCGGTCTACTGGCCGCTGCTGCGCGCGCGGTTTGAGGGGCAGAAAGAGGATGTGCAGCGGGGCGTTAGTTTCGTGATCCGCTCGCCGCGGGCGGGATCGGCGGCGTTTTTGAGCGAAGTGCAGCGGGCTGTTTGGTCGGTGGACTCGGACTTGCCGCTGGCCGACCCAAGCACGCTGGGTCAGCTCTACTCAAAGTCAATGGCGCGGACTTCGTTCACGCTGGTGATGCTGTGCGTGGCGGGGGCGATGGCGCTGCTGCTGGGAATCGTGGGCATTTACGGCGTGATCTCCTATGCGGTGTCGCAGCGCACGCGCGAGATCGGGATTCGCATGGCGATGGGTGCGCAGAGGCAGGCGCTGACTTCGCTATTCGTGCGCCAGGGACTTCTGCTAGCAGGAATCGGCGTGGTCATCGGCGTGAGTGTGGCGTTTGCGGCCATGCGCCTGATGTCGTCACTCCTGTTCAACGTGAGCCCCATGGACCCCGGGACCTATATTGTCGCCACCGCGGGCATCTTCGCCATCGCCTGGCTGGCGTGTTACCTGCCATCGCGCCGAGCGGCGGCCGTGAACCCGGTGAATGCTTTGAGAGCGGAGTAGGGGACAAGGTCCAGATCCTACATAGATCGCCCTCCAATGGTGGCTGCTCGCAGCGATGGGAGTCTGTCGGTACGAAGCGAACTGCGCGGCCTGAGCTGCTGTTGCCCGGTCATCCGAGGTTCCTTCTGCATCAGAATCGAATCAAACGGCAAAACACGATTAGCGCCAGTCCAATCATCGATGCTTGATGGTAACCGGTGATTGCCGGTCCAAAGACCAGCAGCACCACGCCGATCGCGAAGACGATCTGTTTGTCCGAATGGCAGTCGTTCGTGTACACCTGCGGCTGTTGATACGGAGCTATCGAGCCAGTCCCTTGCGACATTGTGTTGTGCATGCTTCACCTCCAGTCATCTCCAGCATGCTCGAGCCGCGCCCGCCGAGCAGTGGCCTTCGTCAGCAATCGGATATGACAATTGTCATCACGCAGAGGAGACCGGACGGGTCACCCTGGGAGTCGCCGGGTTCTTCTTCATGACCCCGAGGGCGGAAGCAAATCACGCGCCGACTTGGTCGGGGTCGCGGCCGACATGGACATCCGGCCCAGTAAAACCCGCTGGTTTGCCTGGCGACTAAAGAGGCTATTCCCTACGGGGCTCCGTTCGGGTTCTGCAGGGGGCATGGGGAAGCTCGAGCGAACACGCGGGGATAGTTCGTTCCGGTGGGATGCCGCAGACGGATCAAGTAGATGATTCGTGGGGTGAGGTAAGCGCGCGTCCCGCTGCCCGCTGTGGGATGATAGCTTTCAAGAGGCCTAGTCCGGCCGTTTATTCCCCTCAAGAGGTTCCCGATGCGCCTGGCCTTAGCAATCGCGCTGATGTTCGCTGCTGCTGATCATCCCGCCGACTCCGTCCAAGCGTATCGCGGATACACCGCGCAGAATGCCGCCGCGGAAGCCGGATGGGAAAGCAAATTTCGCGACATTCCCGATCGCGACCGCATGCGCGAGAACATGCGAAGGCTTTCCGCGCGGCCGCATCACGTGGGGTCGCCTTATGACAAGGACAACGCCGAATGGCTTCTGGTGCAGTTGAAGTCATACGGATTGGAAGCGCAGATCGAAGTTTTCTCGACGCTTTTTCCAACGCCGAAGTCGCGGCTGCTCGAACTGCAGGGTCCGGCGCCGTTCAAAGCGAAACTCCAGGAGCCGGCGCTTAGCGTTGACCCCACGTCAAGCCAGGCCTCCGAACAATTACCCACCTACAACGCCTATTCCCACGACGGCGATGTGACCGCGCCCCTGGTCTACGTGAACTTCGGCCGCCCTGAGGATTATGAAGTCCTCGCCAGGAATGGAGTCAGCGTGCAGGGCGCGATCGTGCTTGCGCGGTATGGCGCGAGCTGGCGCGGCATCAAGCCGAAAGTGGCCTCGGAACATGGAGCGGTGGGATGCATTATTTTCTCCGATCCCGCCGACGATGGATACGGCGATGGCGATCCATTCCCGGCCGGACCGTCGCGGCCGGCGGACGGCGTGCAGCGCGGGAGCGTGATGGACATGACGCTCTATCCGGGCGATCCGCAGACGCCAGGGATCGGGGCAGTCGAAGGCGCGAAGCTGATCCCACTCGACCAAGTGCAGACGATTACCAAGATTCCGGTGCTCCCCATTTCTTATGCGGATGCGACTCCGCTGCTGAAAGCGCTTCGCGGAGTGCCGGCTCCCCTCGACTGGCGCGGAGGATTGCCAGTGACCTATCGCCTGGGCCCTAGCACCGCGAATGTTCACCTGGCGTTGAGTTTCAATTGGGACCGCAAGCCGCTCTACGACGTGATCGTGCACATCCCCGGTGCGAAGTATCCCGATCAGTGGGTCGTCCGCGGGAATCATCATGATGCGTGGGTGAACGGCGCTGAGGATCCGATATCCGGCACGAGTCCCGAACTCGAGGAGGCCCGGGCCCTGGGCGAGTTGCTGAAACAGGGGTGGAAGCCGCAGCGCACCATCATCTATTGCTTCTGGGACGGCGAAGAGCCCGCGTTGCTGGGCTCGACCGAGTGGGGGGAAGCGCACGCCGATGAATTGAAGCAACACGCTGCGGTGTATATCAACACAGATGCCAACGACCGTGGGTATCTGCAGGTTGGCGGATCGCACTCGCTGGAAAACTTCGTCAACGAGGTTGCGCCGGAAATCGCCGACCCCGAAACCAAGATGAACGTATGGAAGCGCGAGAAGCTGGCCAGCATCGCGCAGGCAAAAGGCAAGGACCGGGAGGAGCTGCGGTCACGCCCGGACATGCGCATCGAAGCGCTCGGCTCCGGTTCGGACTTTACTGTATTTCTCCAGCACCTTGGCATCGCCACACTCAATCTTGGTTATGGCGGCGAAGGCGAGGGCGGCCAGTATCACTCCATCTATGACGATTTTTACTGGTACACGCATTATTCCGACGGTGACTTCATCTACGGACGAGCGCTGGCGCAGACCGTGGGAACGATGGTGCTGCGACTTGCGGATGCGGATATGATTCCGTTTCAGTTTTCTGACCTGGCAGAGACTGTTCATAAATACGTGACCGAACTCAAAGGTCTGGAGACAGACAAGCGCGACGAGGCCCGGGAGCGCAATCGCGAACTTGAAGAAGGCGTTTACGACGCATTGCGGGATCCGCAAAAGACGCTGGTGGCGCCGCCCAGGGAGGAGATACCACCGCACCTTAACTTCGCCCCGCTCGACCAGGCGGCGGACGAGTTGACGGAAGCCGCGGAGGCCTTCGACAAAGCCTTCAATGCCGCCGCGGGAAATGCATCACCCGAACTCAACAACGATCTTCTGCGTGCCGAGCGCGTTTTGACGGATGATCAGGGACTGCCCAATCGCCCGTGGTTCAAGCACGTGCTTTACGCGCCGGGTTTCTACACGGGCTATGGCGTGAAAACCATGCCTGGCGTGCGAGAAGCCATTGAGCAGAAGAGGTGGGCCGAGGCCGATCAGGAGATCAAGCGAACCGCAACCGCACTCGAACAAGAAGTAGATCTGTTGAAGAAGGCGACGGAGCGGCTGCATTCGAAAAGTGCGGATGCAGGCCGTTAATTGGAATGCGGAGATTTCAACTAATTCAAGCACTCCTGCGGGCTCCATTTAATTGACCGTGATCCGCATCCGGCCATTCAAACAGAGGGACTGTTCACATAAATGTCCCAAGCCGGTTGAGGGGATTGATTTCCCCCGGATACTGGAATGGCTTTCGTCGCAGAAATCCGATACGCGGACGCTGAGTAGTGCGCGATAGAGAAGTTTCGCGTGAGCAAGATCACGAGCCACCAGCCCGGCCGCCGCCTTGAAAAGGCGAAGGACTAGCAAAGTTCCCTATGGGCGGTAATCCGACCGGAACTGGATACTACTTCCAAATCAACTCCCCGTTTTCTGTTCATTTGCGGAAGACCCATCTTCCAACTTCATGAACCCGTCATCTCGATCCTTTCCCGAGATGCTAAAAAGGGGACTAACGTTTCCGCGACGGCTGCGCAAAGCGGAACCAAGATCAGCCGTGCCGCCGATTTCGGCTGGCTGGAGGCCCACCTAGACCCCATGAAGGTGGAACCCCATGTTCCCCTTTGGAACTTAGAGACCGACGTCCAATAGCGCCTTGATAAATGCAAAGGTGTCCTGACGGCGTCCAAGGGGCCAACCCGCCCCGGAATTCAAGGCATTGCCCCAAATCATGTTGGGGCGATGCACTTCGTCTCTCGCCCAGACTGTGAATTCTGAAGTCTGCACTCTAGCTACTTTGGTTTTGTGTCCTCCAGTCCTGCGATGTGATGGGTGTCATTTCCGTACCGCTAAGGAGAGGACCGATGAAAGTGCTTCAACCTTTGTTTCTTGGCGCTGCGTTTGCAGTTGCCGCGATAAGTATCCATGCGCAAACCACAACCTACACACTTGGCAGCACCAGCTGCTCCACATTCATCGTGGACTGCTACGCCGTACCGGTGAAAAACGGCACCACCCACACGACGGCATGGTTTTATCTAGCACCCTACAACGGCCTTGAGTCAGGCCACTGGATTGGCCTCGGCGGTCTCGGCCTGGGCTTGGCAGTCGTGAACAAAGGCAACACTTACTCCTACACCACAACCTCCGTGAAGACCACAAATCCAGTGGGTAGATCTCAGATGCCGTCGTCTATCTCGATGACGTTCTCAGGCACATCGGCCAACAATCAGCCCTATACCGGCAAAGCCGCCATCGTCCTCGGAGATTACGTGAGGCGATGCTACCGAGGCTGCTACTGGTATTACAGCGTTCTCGGCGGCACCCTGACGGTGCAAATGAAGCCTGGCAGATAAAAGACTCACAAATGTAATTCCAACAGCGTATCCGTGGCAGCATCGAGATAGCGAAAGATGAATCCGCTCATGACGACCTTGACGAAACTCCAGAAAGCAACTGAGCAACGCGCATCTAGCGCCGGGAAGGAGGTGACCTCGTTTGATCGCAGGACCGGTGGTAGACTCCACATTTTGTCCCCGCTCTGTAGTAACCGTTCGGGCATCAATTCGACGCCATGCAATCGAGAGATGTGGAGTTCACGCAACGGCTGGACATCGGAACCCTGATGAGTCGCGCCTTCGGCTTGGGATGACACAGTCACGAGCGAGTCGTGGCCAATTACCGGCCAATCACTGCCCATTTTTATGTGGTGTAGAATATTGTGATTTTCGGTGCCGATCCTGCCTTTTTTCTGCTGAGGCGACCATGCGCTCTCCAGGGGAAATCCAGTTGGCTAATCAAGGGCCTGACGGTCGTGCCTCAACAATGCACGACTGTCAGGCCGTCCGACTCCGATTTCGTCCTCCAGACGGCCACCTGGCACTCATAAACTGCCGATCGGCTACTAAGTCGGACCTCGAATCCCACCATCTGAAGTAAGAAGCCCAGCTGAAGAATAATAACTCTACTTTTCTTTCAGACGACTCTCAATTGCTCCGCAAAAACTGAGGTTCAATGAAATTGGCCGGTAAAGACGGCCAATGGGGAAGTTCGAGTGAGCTGGATCACGAACCGCCACCCGGCCACGCCTTGGAAGGCGAAAGGTTTGCAAAGGGAAGCATCGGCGCTGAATCCTTCCGGAACGCGAGAGAGCGAGGCAGAATCGCCAGACATTGCATCCCAAAATAGACCCTTTGTGGGACGCCTCTGGACGGTTGCCTGCCGATTTTGCTCGGCTTTCCATCTGCTACAGTGAGCGAATGGAAATGGAAAGCGAGCAAGCTGGCAACTATCTCGGGCGGCGGTTCGGGCCAACATCGAGTCCAATTCGCAATTCGATGCGGCCTACGTCATCATGAATGGTCTGGCAACTGTGGTCGCGTGCTATGGGTTGTTCTCAAACAGCCCGGCAGTCGTAATTGGTGCCATGATTATCGCGATGCTCCTTGGCCCCATTGCAGGCGTCTCGCTGGGACTTGTGGATAGAAACGACGCATTGGTCTGGAGTGCACTCCCAACACTGGCCGGAGGCTTCTTGGTCGTGTACGGAACGGCGTTCCTGCTGGGATTCCTGAATCGCAATTTGCCACTGACCGATGAAATATACTCGCGGACAACCCCCAACCTGATGGACTTAATGATCGCACTGGGCGGTGGTGCTGCGGGCGCATTTTCCATGATTTCACCGCGCCTGAGCGTGGCTTTTGTCGGCGTCGCTATCGCCACGGCACTCGTTCCGCCGCTCTCGACGAGTGCAATTTGCCTTGCTCGCGGAGAATATGCGCTGGCGTTTGGCTCGTTTCTACTGGCGTTCACCAACATTGTTGCCATTCAGGTGGCCGGTTCTGTAGTGATGTGGCTGGGAGGCTATCGCGGCAATCTGAAAACGGCTCGGTTCAGCGCCCTGAAAAGAAACTTTCTCAGTTTGGTGGTTTTGTGTGCCCTAGCTATATTTCTAGGCAAGCGATTGCAAAACCTCATCTCCAAACAGATATACGAAGTTTCCGTGAGAAAGATTCTGACATCTGCAGCCAACGAGCACACTGGCGCACGCCTCATCGACGTGAGGTTTCAGGAACAATCTAAACAGACACTTGTGGTCGCGGTCTATCGCACACCCACCCCATTTACACCGGCGGAAGTTGGCGCTCTCGAACCGCAATTGCCTTTGCGGCGAGAAACCACCAGTCTGGAGCTAAGAATTCGGTCGGTCCCGACAGTCGTTGCGTCCAAGAGCGGCTATCTTTACTCCAGTGAAGACTTGTTCCATTAGGGCCGTCGTTAGAGAGCCACCCCAGAAGCATCCGTCCGGTCGCTGTCTTCGGGCGAATGTCGGCCAGTGTCCGCCGATCCCCCGCGCATGAGAATCTTAGGACGACACCGACAGACCGAGGCACTCATCGTAACTGCTTCAACCGTAAATTGCGGTCCGAGTGTATCGTGGCCTACTCGGACATGACCACGAGGTCATCTCCGAGTCGGCGGTAATACGCTCCGAATGCTGTCGGTCAGGTGCGAACGATGGGTGATCCGTTTGCTTTGCTACCGTTTTCTTGAGTCTTGCTGTTTCAATGAGGACGCGCCAGAGTATTCTTGCCGCATGCTTCCCGGTGGTCGAATACGAAACCAGACTGGCACAATTGTGCTGCTTGTCTCTTGCGCTCCTGTGTTCTACGCTCAGGCAAGAGAAGCTTTTAAACCTCCCGCATCACGAGCATCATTCAGGGACCGGTGTAAGTGATCCGTTGCGTGCTTGATATTCCACCGGACCCCTCGTTGATACGCCTTTCCAATGCCGGGAGCAGTTCGAGCGCCCCAACTATTTTAAAAATTTGATTAGCGCGAGGACAGAGGCCACAGAGAGTCAGCGTCCAGACGCACATTGTGCGGGTTCGGGCAGCCCCTGAGAATTGATGCGGAGCCAATGAAATTCACTTTGCATTACAATTCCGACTACAACTTCGGAGGTCCCGTCATGCTAAGAATCCGCTTTCTTGTTCTACCGCTCGCATTTTGGACCTCAAGTTGTGGCACGAACGTGCCCCGTATGCTTGAATCGGTTGCCGCGAGTCCCTCGACTGCTGATGCAAAGAATTTCCCGAACGGGCGAGTACATTTCATTCCAACAGGAATCTACAACGAGCCACCCACGACAGTCACACCTTTGCCGGTTACGGCTTGGTCCACATATCCCAACAACATCGCCAGCATTGACCAAAACGGAATCGCAACCTGCTTGCCGGGAAGAGTTGGGATTGTGAAGATTGAGATTGCCGTCGCAGGTGATGGTCCCTTGATGGATGTTGCAGACTTAACGTGTCCTTAATGAGTGGATGAGTTCGATTAGACCAAGCCTAATCTAGCGTCACTCACGCGTGCAGCACAGGCGAGCTATGAGGCTGCGAGCATGACGCTTCGCGGTCGGAAGCACGCATTGATCGAGTTCCGGTTGGATAGTGGTCGATGCGTACATGACCCCAAGGTCATGTACGAAATAGCGGTGATACACCAACAATTACTCGGATCGGCGTGAACCTTTTTTCCACGAGCCGATCTCCTTTGATAACGCGGGATCCATTGCCAGTTTCTCGATGGCTTCCTTCGCTTCAGGACGGCGTGACCGCTTTATTCCACGGAGTAGGAGTAATCGGCTGTCACCGTGACGCTTTTCTTTCGCGAGTTCGATTAGCTCCAAAATGACAGTGTCATCGGATGCGCCTGTTAGCGCTACCGCGATCCCATCCTTCACACGCGTGTTAGAGGGTTCCGTTTTCTCAAACTCATCCACAAGCACGCTCCAGCCAATCGCCCTTGTTGCGCGGACGGCGAGGGACCTTGCGATACCTTCGCGAGTGCCGTCTGAATATTGGCGTTTCAAATGACCGAGAAGAATCGGAAGCCCAGCAGTGTACGAGGCTGAGGTGTTCACCAAATCCCACACTGTTGAAACCTTCACGCCCACAGCGGCTAATTCTCGTAAGAGCATGGCTTGCTCTTCCCTCGATTCAGCCGCCCGCTTTTCCAGTTCTTTCTCTCGTTCAGCCTTTCTTCGAGCGAAGTCTGGATCGCGCTCCAATTCACGCATGAACACTTCAACGGTGATCCCTTTTCTTGGCTTGAACATGGCAAAGTCGTCGGTCTGCGTTGGATCTGTAGGTGGAACCGTGCAGAGGATGAAATGGATAGAACACCTTGACTTCGGTAGTTTCCGCACTCAGGGTATTGTGGCCGTGGGTGTTTTCATCCACATATCCACTGCGTACTTGTCGCCGGCGGTCTCGCTCTGGATCATTCCCGTTGGATCTCCGCCCGGCGTTGCTTCTTTCTTCCCATCGGTATACTCAGCCGCGTCTTTCGCGGCAAGTTCGTCGCCGGACTTCGCAACGCTTTCCATCGAGGCGAGCTTCAGTTTCACGGCGAGCTCTTGCCGCTAGCTCATCCGTGCACCTTCGCCGCATGGCTGAGGGTACTGTTCCGCCATGAATGGGTCGTTTACTCCAAGCGACCCTTCGGTGGCCCGGAACATGTTCTGCGTTATCTTGGTGCCTACACCCATCGCGTTGCCATCTCGAACTCCAGGCTGGTCGCTCTCTCCGATGGCAACGTCACCTTCCGCTGGCGCGATTCCGCCCACGGCAACAAGAAACGGCTCATGACTCTGGCGGTCGGTGAGTTCCTGCGCCGCTCCTGCTCCATCTGCTGCCGCCGGGATTCGTGCGCATCCGCAACTTTGGATTCCTTGCGAACCGCAACCGCGCTATTCTCTTGCCGCTATGCTTCCAACTGCTCAGCGGCTCAGAAAAGATGACCGCCTCGGCAGCATCACCGTCCGCCGACCAGAACCACTCACTCTGGAACTGTCCTGTCTGCGGCGCAACCATGCGCGTCGTCGAACGGCTCTCGGCTGCGCAACTCCTGCTTCGCTCGCCTCCTCTACCAGGCCAGTGTCCAGCATGAAGCTCTATCCACATCCTCGACTACTGCCCGTGCTTCGGAGCGTACGCGAACTTCTTGTCTCATCTAGGCAAAATCCCTCGAATGCCAGCCTCTCCAGCCTCCACGTCAGCCCTCGGCGAGCCACAGCGCCGCTCCATCCGGCCTCCAGACCACCGGACTCTACTCCACCCAGTCTCCTCTTCATCCCTCTGCACCCGCTCAGACCGATGCAAAGTACATAGGCTTCCGTGGGGGCGGCTTCCTCAAGTCGCTGTATCCGAAGCGCCCCCCTGAGAGCATCTACCTGCGCACTGTTGCGTCGCGGGGCGCTCCAGATACAGCACTAAGACATTTGAGGACTCAAGCAGGGCACACAAGTTGCGTGAATTGCGAAAATTGTCACAACTTCCGGTTAAATCGGACAACACTCCCGGAACGCAATTATGCGCAGCCTCTCGATGGCCGACAATCAGCGGCTACCAGGGCCTGGGATGGAACAGGACGCTTTGAAATCGGCGTAGGAGCCAGGTTTCAGCGTGAGCGGGACGATTTCCTTAGGTGGGCGGCGTTTGGGGTCCTGGCCGCGATAGACGGTGCCATCGGGCTGGAAGGCGTAGGAAAGGCTTCCGGTGTCGGCGAGAGCCATGTTAGGGTTTTGCCACTGGCCGAGAAAGCTGAGGGAGGGTCTATGATCGGTGGCGAACACCGCGGTGAGTACCGGTGAATATGACATGTCGAGAGTGATGGCTTCGCCGTCGGTGACGCGGTTGAGGTGGGTGCGCATGGTTCCGTTGAGATTGAGGCCGATGATCTCGGCGCGCGGGGTGCAAATGTAGGCGGAGCCGCTCAAACTCGTTTGCGGGGTGCCGGAGCCTTCGTCGCTGACGTCTGGCATGAGGCGGACGTAGAGCAGGTAGTCGCCGGAGACAGCGGAGTGCATACGGCCCCAGCCGCGCCACTCAGGGTCGATGTGGAAGCTGTGGCCTCCGAGGTAGAAGGCCCAAGGCGCGAAAACGGCACACATGAGGAAGCCAAAAATCGCTCCGATGGCGAGGGTGACGAGGATTGGCAACAGACAGCCGGAGAGAATCCGCCATTTGGGTCGGGAACGCCAAGGCCCGAGCCGATTTTCATTCATACAGGTGGGTCGAACGACCCGTGATTAACTCGTAAATTACCACTTCGAAAACCGCAGCCGTAGAAGAAAAGGCGACCATTCGAGCGGCAAATTGAGACTAGACGCAGGAACGTGAACTTGAACTGCCCGTTTCTCAGCCGCTCGTTGAAAATTACGTCGCACCACTTTCATGGATGGCCTCCCCTGATTGCCGTCCAGTCTCAGGAACGAATCGCCACCGAGTTTATACACCATCGAAACGTGCTGTTGCTCAGCCATACCAGACCACGCCAAGCCCGCTCATCAGTTAACTAACTAGTAATTGACGTGTGGGCGGTTGACGTGTGGGCGGTTGACGTGTGGGCGGTGATAGTCCCGGAGTTCGGAGTCTTCAGATTTAAGCGCGACCTATTTGCTCACCAAGTGGTTCTTGACGGCATTGCGGACAAGTTCGGCATTGGATTTTGCGCCCACGATTTCCTTGATCCTGTACTTGTGGAACGTTGCTGTTCGGCTGGATTCACCTCGCGATGATCGTCGTACGACATGAAAGATTGCGTTCTAGGTTGTCCTCTAGGTACAGTGCTTGGTCCCGCACATTCCGAGTGCTTTATTCTCGGTCTGGTTTTCACTTACGACCCTGATGTCAGTCCTTTTTGAGATGGATGCGGCGATAGACAGTATTGTCCGCCAACGTGAGGCTGCCCTCGATCCTGCTACCATCGACGACAAGTCGGACTGTTGCGCCCGAGTTTTCGCTTTTCAATATGTGCTTTTCCGCGTCGTAGTTCCAGTCCAGAGTGCCCATAGAAATCTCTTTACCATTCACCAGCTTGCTGCCAATGCCAGAAAACCAGCCGGGCTTTCCGGCAACTTCGGAAAATCGGTACACGTTTAACTCGTCTCGACACGGGCTGTTTTTCAGGACACATTCCGAATTGCCTCTCCAGGTACCTGTGATTTGCGATTGAGAACCATGAATCACGGCCCCGCCACCACCCGGGACCTGCGCGAAACTGAATGAGTCCACAAAGCAAATGAGCGAAGCAGCCAGCACGAATCGTTCAATAGACACTCTCGGCACAAACATTTCCTTCTCATCAAGACTATGTGCAGATGAAAGTTTAGTCCGAAATCATCTCAGCAAGCCAATCGGTAACGATAGTATGCTCTAGGGTCCGGGAATGACGCACCGCTTGGATGGTGGAAAACCCTTCCCTTTGACGGATCTTCACTAAGGCAGACCGAAAATCGAGTAAAGGAAGGATTGGCGGTGATAGTCCCGCAATCAATAGAACGCCCTCCCACTCGGTAAAGCCGCTACAGTGCACGTTTGCAAAATAGGTAAAGTTTATAGTTGACTTGCATCCCGAACTCTGGTACCTTCTGATACCGTTTTCGGGCTCAACAACTTAAAGAACTTGAGCGGATTACTGGGCCGGGCCCATTTCCCCTTGGATGAAGATCTTTCCCAAGATGCCAGGTGGAGGAAATTAGACGCACTCCTGTTGCAATTCCTCGAAGCGAAAAGACCGCAATCTCCGGAAACGTGCCTGAGAGGTGGCAAATGAATCGTGTGACAATTCTTTGCGCAACCGTAGCGGCAGCTGGCGTAGCATTCGGAGTCGGAACGGCCCGCGCCACTGACCTTAAGGGAACCATTACCAACACAGTCACGATACTCCACGATAGCCAGTTGGTGGGCGATGTCACATGCGCTGTCCCTATTACCCAGAGCGGAGCCAATCCGTGCATCGCATTCGGTACGGACCACATCAAGCTAAAACTCAATGGACACACAATCACAGGGGGTGTCACCCCTCCGGCGGGTTGCAGTCTTCCCACCGACGCTAACTTCGGAGTTGGAATCCTTGCGGCGGGCAGAACCCATGTAGAGATTCAGGGTCCCGGGGTCATCCAGGGATTTGAGCGCTGGGGGATTTTTCTATTCTCCAGCGACCACGTCACCGTGAGAGAGATCACCGCCAACCGCAACTGTTGGAGCGGAATGCAGACAGGCTTTACCACAGAAAGCAAATTTGCAGAAGACAATTGGGTCAACAACGCGGCTGGCTCTAACGGTGCGAATTGCGGCGGGATTTGCCTCTTCAACAGTAGCAACAACATGATAATCAAGTCCACATTTCACGGAAATGGCAGCATCGATTACACGATTGGGAATATCGATTTCGGAATCGGGTTCGAGGGCAGCAGCAACCAGAACCAGGTCGAAGAAAACGACATAGGCGGGAATGCGAACGGGGTCGCGTTTTTTGACACTTCCAGCGGTAACGTCGTCCGCCACAACGTCATTGTGGGCAATCCGGCGGCCCAGGTGATCAAAGCTTTTACAGCCCCCAACCAGCAGGGCGCAGATATTAGTTTCCTACTCGATTTTATGGGCGCGAACAACGTCATTGAGGACAACTTCTGCCTGACCTATCTAGCCGGTGGTGCGGGCCCTGCAACCGCTCCCTGTCCAAATCTAAAAGGCGAAGAAGAGTTGGACGACCATTGACTACGCCTCTGAAGGCAACCTGCGTCGAATGACTCGATAAGCAGCCGAGCCGTGCCCAGTGGAGTTGGCCAATCATCAGCGTTCGACTCTATTGCAGCGGCCTCCTCGCGGCTGGCTCGGATCCCGGTGGCCCTCGCAGTCCCCGCATGACGCGTGGGTGAAACCGCGCCTGGTCACAACAAGACAATTTTTCAAAGGGAGAAGGCAATGCAGACATCATTCCAGAAGATGCTCCTTGCGTTTATCGGCCTTTCAATGGCGGTGCTCTCCGTCAACGCTCAACCTTCGCCTGCTGTCAAAGTCGTCGCCCGCGGCGCAGGGAAGACGATCATTCAGGGCGGGACGGGGCAGGCGGGAGGGTTTGTCCCTGTCATTACGACGATCGCTTTCCATGCCGAACGCCAGGGACAAGCGGTCTCAGGAGACTTCGAGTGTTTGGCCCTTGCCCCGGCGTTGGCAACGGGGAATGGCAGTGGCCAATTCACGGTGAACGCCATGTATGTTACGGGCGAGATCACAAGCGCCGAAATTGAGGGTGACACGGCGACGTTAAAGGGTACGGCTAACGTTACAGGCCTGGGCGCAGGCCACAATCTGCCATTCATCCTCGTGGTTCGGAGGGGCGGTCCGGGATCTACGTCCGTTCTGACGGTATCCGGCCTTACGTTTGACGAGATTCTTCTAGAAGGCTCATTCGAGGTTGTTGCTAACGAGTAAATGCAGCCCGTGGCTGCGGTACGACGGAGTGGTGCGAAAGACTGCCCTTTATTTGCTTCTTGCGGCTGTGATTCACTACGCGAGAGCTGCGGGGCATCGCCAATCAGCACTGCTTCGGCCCCAATGGCCAAATACACCACGATGCGAGAGGTTTTGCTCGCGCATTCGGGTGAGGCGCACTTATCAAGACTGGTCTTCCAATCATTGAACTACTACGACCACGATTCAATTATTGAATTTCTCAAGTCCCTACAGATTCTGTCGGCGAAGCCACCAACGCTCAACGTAACGGAGGAATTGCAATGGTCTATCGTGAGGGAATGTCCAACACAATCCGGTGCCAACGGTTCGAAGGCGCGACGAAGGAGATTGCTGCCGTATGCATATCGATGGCAGCCCTGCTGTTCGGGCTTGCTGCGGCCAGAGCCGATGCCGTCCTGGACTGGAACGAAATTGCGGTAAACACAGCCATTGCCAACGGCCAGGATCCGTTCCACCAGGCCCGAAGTGCGGCGATCGTGCAACTGGCTGTGTTCGAGGCCGTCAACACCATCAAGAGCGATTATCAACCGTATCTTGGAAGCATCGTTGCTCCGCACGGCGCCTCCGCCGACGCCGCGGCCATCGAGGCTGCCTATCGGGTGCTCATCACTTACTTCCCTGGCAGCGCAACGACGCTTAATGCCGCCCTGGCAAACTCGATGGCCTCGATTCCCGACGGCGACGCCAAGAACAAGGGCATAACAACGGGCGACGCCGCGGCTGCTGCCATGATCGCTCTTCGCGCCAACGACGGCTCGTCGCCGGCGCAATTCAAGATACCTGGTCCGATCGTTCCGGGCGAATGGCAGGCCACTCCCAGTTGTCCGAAGAACGTGAATGGAGTTGCGGTCGGAGTGTTCTTTCAATGGCAGTACATGACCCCGTTCGGCATCGATCGGGCCAGCGACTATCTGCTCGCTCCGCCTCCGGCGCTCACGAGCAACGCGTACACTAAGGCGTACAACGAGGTGATGACGGTGGGAGGCGTTGACAGCACTGAACGGCCACCGGATCGGGCCGACGTCGCGAGTTTCTACGCGGCATCGTCGCCGACCCTGGTGTTTAATGAGGCCGCGAGGCAGGTCGCGCAACAAAAGCAGCGTACGCTGTCGGAGAACGCCCGAGCCCTGGCCCTGATCAACATGGCGATCAGCGACAGCCTGGTCGCGTCGTTCTACAACAAGTACCACTACAACTTCTGGCGGCCTGAAACTGCGATCCGTGCGGCCGCCACCGACGACAACCCGAAAACCGCTCCCGATCCGAACTTTGTTCCCTTCATCCTTACTCCGTGTTTCCCGAGCTATCCATCAAATCACGGGAGCGGGAGCAACGGGGGAGCCGAGGTCCTGAGGCGTCTTTACGGAGAAGCCGGACACTCCATCACGATATCGAATCCTGCGGTACCCAACCTTGTCTACCACTACACCTCCTTTAAGCAGATTACCGACGACATCTCCGACGCCCGGGTTTACGGCGGGATACATTTTCGAACCGACCAAGTGGCAGGCGCGCAGTTGGGTCGGGCTGTCGGTACGGCCGTCTACAAGAACAACCTGCGCACCACAGACGATGATGACTGATCAGCTCGAGAACGAGTCGCCTTCGTTCTAACTCGGTCCTTTGGGCGTGCGGTCATGTTGCCTCAGGGGCAGGCCGCACAAATCTTTGTTACAACGGGTCCTCTCCGTTGCCGCTAAGAGGCCGATGCTCTCATTGAAGGTTGTGGTCGCGGTACGGACGGCCTTCACAGGCCGCCCCCCGCACAGGTTCATCTCGGCGCTCGGAGAATTGTCGCCGATGCGTACATGACCCGAAGGTCATGTACGAGTGGTAAACCGCCCCGAGCAAGCCGTTCGAATTGGACGCGCCGGTTCTGGCTCAGATAAAAAGCCGCAACCAACCACGCCTATGCAGAACAAGAGGCTCGGGCGTTCACTAGCTACCTACATTCCGCGCGATTATCTTGCGAGGCGATGATCTGCCACGTACCCCCGCGCTTCAGCCACGT
>Ga0207105_1005_pt1 | contig 20585 bp, 20 predicted proteins | sample Alteio_BWMinHeat_77_FD_153569 | JGI IMG/M metagenome (GOLD analysis project Ga0207105, IMG submission 153569) | Enriched cells from forest soil in Barre Woods Harvard Forest LTER site, Petersham, Massachusetts, United States -... | ecosystem: Environmental > Terrestrial > Soil > Temperate forest >... | reverse complement strand
CCGACGGCTTCGAGCGGATAGTGGCCCGCGGCGGTTTCGCCGGAAAGCATGAGCGCGTCGCTGCCATCGAAAATCGCGTTGGCGACGTCGGAGGCCTCAGCGCGCGTGGGCCGCGGATTCTTTTCCATCGAATCGAGCATCTGTGTGGCCGTGATCACAGGAATGAGAGCGTTGCGAGCGCGCAAAATGATCTGTTTTTGCACGACCGGAACTTTTTCCGGGCTCATTTCGACGCCCAGATCGCCGCGCGCGACCATGACGCCGTCGGACACGGCGAGAATTTCATCCAAATGCTCGATGGCTTCGGGCTTTTCGAGCTTGGCGATGACCGGAACATTCTTTCCGGCGCGTTCGATATGTATTTTTGCAGCTTGCACGTCTTTGGGTGTGCGCACGAAGCTGAGCGCCACGTATTCGACGCCGGCCTGGAGCGCAAAATCCAGATCGACTTCGTCCTTTTTTGTGAGCGCGGGAATTTTTAGCTTCACCCCGGGGAGATTGATGCCCTTGTGCTCGCCGAGCGTGCCGCCGTTTTCGACGCGGCAGGCGACGTCCTGGCCTGAGACGGAAACGACTCGGAGGGCAATTTCGCCGTCCGAGACCAGAATGCTGTCACCCTTGCGAACGCACTTAGGAAGCGGGCGAAACGTCGTGCTCACGCCTTCTGCGGTGCCGCCGACCTTGCGCGTGGTGAGGAAAAATTCCTGACCGGAGCGGAGCAGGACCGGGGTGCCACCTTCGAGCAGCCCCGTGCGAATTTTCGGACCTTGCAGGTCGGCGAGAATGGCGACGCCTTTTTTGTGACGCTCCGAAGCGCGGCGCACTGCGCCGATGAGTCGCTGGTGATCGTCGTGCGTCCCGTGGGAAAAATTCAGGCGGGCAACGTCCATGCCTGCGGCGACGAGCTTATCGATCATCGCGGGCGTGCGGCTAGCCGGTCCCAGCGTGCAGACGATCTTGGCCCGGCGCTCGGTCATGGCTGGTTATTTTTGTGCAGCGAAGTCGGTGACGACGTTGTAAAGATATTCGACGCCTTTGCGAAAAGAATCGAGCGGGATGCGTTCGTCGTTGGCGTGCATGCGCTTGAGATCGTCGTCGGTGAGCGGAAAAGGAACAAGGCCGTAGGCCTGCACGTTGCGCATGCGAAGAAACGAAGAATCGGTCGCCCAGGTGGAAAGATACGGAGCGACGGGCACGCCGGGGAATTCTCGGCCCGTAACGCGCGTAATCGAATTGTAGAGATCGCTTGTGAGCGAGGACGAAGGAGTGGATTCGCTGGCATTGGGTTCGAGTTCGAAGCGAATTTCCGGATCGTCGACGAGCGCTTTCAGTTTCGCGAGCAGCGGATCGAGTGAATCGCCCGGCAGAAGACGAATATTGAGGACCGCCTTCGCGTCGGGCGGAATCACGTTGTTGCGAACACCGGCCGAGAGCATGGTGGGCGAAATCGTGTCGCGCATCATGGCGTTCCATTGCGGATTTTCGTCCGCAATGACGCGCGCGGCGTGGTCGCCGCGATCGGAGGTGTCAAGGACCCGCATCCACTTGCCCGTGTCTTCGTCTTCGATCGGTGCGAGGGCCGCGAAGTAGGCGCGTGTGACGGAATTGAATTGCACGGGCGCCTGATAAGCCGCGATTTTGGCGACGGCCGCCGCGACGTGCGCGACCGGATTGTCCTTGAGCGGGATCGAAGCGTGGCCGGAGGTGCCGGTGGCGATCACGTCCACGCTGGCCGAGACTTTTTCGCTGGCCTGGACTCCGACGTAGAGCACCTTGCCGTCTTTCATTTCGACTTCGCCGCCTTCGTTGAGGGCGAAGCCCGAGGCGATCTTGTCCCAATGCTTTTGAATGGCGAACCGGATGCCCTGTGCGCCGCCGTCTTCCTCGTCGCCTTCGGCCAGAAAGATCACATCGCGATTCAGGCGCGCGGCGGTGCGCTTCAGTTCCACCATGACCGCCAGATCCGCGATGGCCATGCCCTTGTCATCGATTGCGCCGCGGCCGTAAAGATAGTTGCCCTGAATGATGCCGGCGAACGGATCGACGGTCCATTTGGCCCTATCGACCCCGACCACGTCGAGATGGCCCATCAAGAGAAGAGCGCGGGAAGGATCGGGCTGGGGGTTCGCGGAAAGGCGCGCGACCAGGATGCCGCGTCCGGGGGCGCTTTCAAAGATTTCGTTGGGTATGCCTTCCTTGTTGAGTACGCCGGCCAGATACTTTGCGGCGGCAAGCTCGTTGCCCGGGGGATTGCTTGTGTTGATGCGGATAAGGTCCTGAAGCCAGGAGGTGGCTTCGGTTGCGATCTGAACGATTGCCGAGGAGTTCGCCGAGGGCTGGCCGGATGCGCCTGGAGTCGGCATCTGCGCCGGCGACTGAGCTCGCGGTTGCGGTGCTGCAACAAGCAGTCCGGCAAGAACAAGAGCCGACGTCACGATCGAGCGCCGCAGCATTCGGTTCGCCTCCGGTGGGCGTGCGCGAGATTCGCGCCGCGCAATAATTCATACTATCATGTGGCCGCGAGTGCTCAGGGCGGCGAACCGCCGAAGTTGTGCGAAATCGGAACCATCCGCTGGTGGCTTTGGGTGCATCCAAAGCCGGGAGGTGAGTATGCGATCGATGACTTGGTACAAGGCGGCACTTCTCGGACTCCTAATCGCTGCATTCGGAATTCCTCCGCAAACATTCACGGCGCTCGCGCGCCAGCAGGGACCGCAATCCCAGGCGCCCTCGCAGTCAGAACCGCCTCCTTCGCCGAGCGGCAAACAGCCCGCTCCGAAAACGCCCCAGACCGCGCCGGAAACCGCGATTTCAGTGCAGTCAAATGTGGTCAACATCGACGCAGTGGTGACCGATCAGGACGGGAATATTGTGACCGGCTTGAAGAAGCAAAATTTCAAGGTTACCGACAGCGGAACCGAACAGCAGGTGACGAACTTCGCGCCTACCGACGCGCCCATCATGATTGTGATGCTGGTCGAGTACAGCGCGGAAGCCTACGGATATTTCGGATACAAGGACGCCGTCTGGGCCGATCAATTTCTGCGGAACCTCAAACCGCAGGACTGGGTCGCGCTCAAGACCTTCGATCTGCGGACAACGCTGCAGGTGGACTTCACGCACAACGCCGGAGAAGTCGATCAGGCGATTCGGACTCTCGGTTTTCCCTTCTTCCACGAGGCGGCGCTTTTTGACGCGCTGTTCAGCACGATCGGCGAACTGCGCGGCCAACCCGGGAAAAAATCAATTCTGCTGATCACCCGCGGATTCGACACGATCAGCAAGCACCGGCTTGATGAAACCTACAACCTGATGAAGGAAACCGACGTGACCATCTTCGCGGTCGGAACCGGCGAAGAGTACGACCTTTACAGCAACGGGAACATCGGTTATTTGCAGGCCAAAAACCAGCTCAATACTTTTGCGCAGATGACCGGCGGTTATGCCTGGTTCCCGCGTTTTTCGGGCGAAATTCCGGGAATCTTCAACTCCGTTGCGGCATTCCTGCGCAACCAGTATACGATCGGCTTTTCACCTACCACGCCTCAGGACGGCAAATACCACAAGGTCGTTGTGAGCATCGTCGATGACGATGGAAATCCGATGATGCTCAACGACAAGAAGGGCAAGAAGCACAAAGTGGTGGTCATTTCGCGGCCCGGATATACGGCGCCGAAACCGACCGATATTCCGCCGGGCAACTGAACCTTCGAAAGTTACCGGGCGGTAGCGCGAAGGTCGCGACCGGTCATTTCGTGAGGTTCGTCCAGACCCAGCACACCCAGCAAAGTTGGCGCGATGTCGCGGAGCGAACCGCCCGGCTGCAATGGGGTGTTCGCGTCTTCTGAAACAAGAATCAAGGGCACCGGATTGGTTGTGTGATAGGTATGCGGCCCGCCGGTCGCAGGATCGATCATCGTTTCGGCGTTGCCGTGGTCGGCGGTGATGATCCATGCCCCTCCGCGCGGACGCAGCGCCTGGAAGATGCGTCCGAGCGATTCGTCGACGACTTCGCAGGCCTTGATCGTGGGCTCGAGCTTGCCCGAGTGGCCGACCATATCGGCGTTGGCGAAATTCATGATAATGGCGTCAAAGTCCCCTTTTTCGATGGCGTGAACCACGGCGTCGGCAACGCCGGCAGCCGACATTTCCGGCTTCAGGTCGTAGGTCGCGACTTTCGGCGATGGGACTAGAACGCGGTCTTCGCCCGGATAGGGTTTTTCGACGCCGCCATTGAAGAAGTAGGTCACGTGCGCGTATTTCTCGCTTTCGGCGACGCGTAAGTTCTTCAGACCAAACCCCGCGAAAACAGCGGCGAGCAAGTTTTCCAGCTTTTCCGTCGGCAGGACGTAGCGCAGCCACGGCCATGATTTGTCGTACTGGGTCATGCCCGCGTAGAAAAGATTTTCGGGCCGATCCGGATCGGCGATCTCGGCGAATCCAGGCTCGATCAGCGCGCGCGTCATCTCTCTCGCACGGTCGGCACGATAGTTGTAAAAGATCACTGCATCGTCGTCACGAACGAGGCCGCGCGGCACAGAAGGCTGGCCTCGGTCGGCTTCGGTTACGATCACCACCGGGACGATGAACTCGTCGGTAACGCCTTTTTCATAACTTGCGCGGACTGCCGCGGCAGGATCGGTCATCTTCACGCGCGAATCGCCGTGAGTCATGGCGCGATACGCTTGTTCGATTCGCTCCCAGCGGTTGTCGCGGTCCATTGCGTAGTAGCGTCCACTGACGCTGGCGATCTGGCCGACACCATATTCCCGGAGCTTTTGCTCAAGTTGAAGAATGTAATCGATGCCGCCATTGGGCGGCGTGTCGCGGCCGTCCATAAAGCAGTGGATCAAGACGCGCGAAACTTTCTGTTCCTTGGCCATGCGCAAGAGCGCGAAAAGATGATGGATCTGAGAATGGACGCCGCCGTCGCTGACCAGGCCCATCAGGTGAAGCTGATGTTCACGGCCGCGCCCCATCGCCTCGAGCAACAAGGGATGGCGGAAAAAATCTCCACTGGAGACGAGCTGATCGATGCGCGTGATGTCCATCTGGACGACGCGGCCGGCGCCCATATTCATGTGGCCGACTTCGCTGTTGCCCATTTGACCTTCGGGCAGACCCACAAAGGGGCCGGAAGTTTCGATTAGCGTGTTCGGAAAATCCTTCAGAAGGCGGTCGTAGTTCGGCTTGCGCGCAAGGGCGATTGCATTGCCCTGCGTTTCGGGGCGATAGCCCCAGCCGTCCAGGACGGTGAGAACGATTGGTTTTGGACGTTTGGCCATGGCAGATCAGAATACACAATTCGCAAGCTCCCGCTAAGTGCGTTTGTTGGCGATCGCCGAATCGTTGCCGAAGCGCAACAAATACGGGCTCTGTCTGCGAGCGCATTTTGTGTTTTGCTTGTTATTGCTGCGGGGGATGCTTACAATCGCGGATTCATGCCAACAAGTTATGGAGAGCGAATGGGCAAGCGCATCGCCGCAAAGATTACTGGAGTTGCCGGCTACGTTCCGCCGCGCGTGGTGACCAATCACGATCTGGAAAAGCTTGTCGACACGACCGACGAATGGGTGCGCACGCGCACCGGAATTCGCGAGCGGCACTATGCCGATCCGGGCGTCGCTTCGTCGCACTTGGGCAGCGAAGCGGCAAGAAAGCTGCTGACTGCAAAGGGCGTCGATCCGGAGGAAATCGAGCTGATCGTTGTGGCGACCGTTACGCCGGACATGTTCTTTCCGGCGACGGCCTGTTTGATCGAGGACCGCATCGGCGCGAAAAACGCGTGGGGTTTCGATCTTTCGGCTGCCTGCTCCGGGTTTGCCTACGCCCTCACGGTCGGCGCGCAGTTTGTGGGAAGCGGCTCGCATAAAAAGGTGCTGGTGATCGGCACCGACGTGATGACTTCGATTCTGGATTTTCAGGACCGCGCGACCTGCGTGCTTTTCGGCGACGGCGCGGGCGCGGTGCTGCTCGAGCCGGCAACGTCGGACGCCGAAGGGATCATCGATTTCGCTCACGACATTGACGGTTCCGGTGGCTGCAATCTCTTCATGCCGGGCGGCGGGTCGCTGCATCCCTCTTCGCAGCAAACCGTGGAGAAACGGATGCACTATGTTCATCAGGAGGGCCAAAGCGTTTTCAAATACGCCGTGCGCCGGATGAGCGATCTTGCTTCGCAGATGCTCGAACGCAACGGGCTGGCCGGCCGCGACCTGGCGCTGGTGGTGCCGCATCAGGCGAACCTGCGGATCATCCGGGCGATGCAGGAACGCATCGGCGTGGACGATTCGAAAGTGCTGGTGAACATTGACCGCTTCGGAAACACAACGGCCGGCACGATTCCTCTCGGATTGATGGACGCCGTGGAACAAAAGCGACTGCGCAAAGGTGATCTGGTGATGCTGATTACGGTAGGTGCGGGCTATACGAGCGGCGCGGTACTGATGCGCTGGGCGTACTGATTTTTTCGAGGGCGCTTTACTTCTGCGCGGGATGGCTCGCGAAATACTGTCCGAGATCCGACGCGAGTTGGTTCATGCCCGTCTTTACGTTCTGATCGAGTGCGGCAACCACGTCTTCGACCTTTTTCCCCTGCACCGGCTCATCATGCGAATAGGAATCACTCCATACCGTCGCGGCTGATTTCGGATCGTAAAGATCCAGTTCCATCACGAAGCGCGCCGCGAGCTGCGGTTTTTCGATTTCGTCGAGCGCTTCAAGATGCGATCGCACCAGATAGTCGCCGCGCAAATTGCTGGCGACCGCCGAGACCGAGCGAAATTGCCTGGTAGAGCGCAACGAGGCGATCAGGCCGTCCTGAATCATATCGACCGGCGGCTCGGCCCAGCGCGCATATTCGTATGTGCCCAATTCCTCCCCGCTGACTCCGTAGACAAGGCGATCATCGCGATAAAGATGCGTGGACGTGACGCGGGCGACCATGAGCGTGACCGGAAATTGTGCCGGGGCGGCTTGCGCAGCCGGGGGCGTTTGTGGCACTTCGAGCTCAAAATATCTTACGGGCCGCGAAGAGCCGCAGCCCGCGGCAATTCCCGCGGTGAGCAGGATCAAAGCAGCTTTGCGAATCCGGTGCATGGAATTGGCTCCCCCGATCATTTCGCGGATCATTGCGGAGGTTTATCTCCCGGGTTACGCGGTTTGATTCCCGACGGGCGAATCAGCATGTAGGGCCGCGTCTTTAGTGTTTCCGTGAGCGAATTCAAATTCTCCGTCACGTGGCGGAGGTTGTCGATGATTTCGTCCAGATTCTCCGAATTTGTGTTGACCGTGCTGTTTAGCTGATCCGAGAGCAGCGCGGCCGAGCCGAGCGCCTGGCGGAGGCTCGCGAGCGATTGGTGCAGGTCGGGGCGATCTTCGCCGATCGCGGCGTCCAGATTTGCGAGCGCGTCGTTCGCCTTGGCGGAGGCTTTTTGAAAGTTGTCGATCAGCGGACCGAGCCTGGCCGTCGTGTCGTTGACGTTGTTGAGCGCCGAGCGGACGACGGGGCGATCTTCCTCGAGCATGCCGCGAACGTTACCCAGACTCGCGCTGATATTGGCGCGATTCTGATCGTCCAGAAGATCGTTGACGCGATCGAGCGTGACTTTCAGTTCGGTCGTCCGGCTGTTGAGATTTTTCACCAGTTCGGTCGCATTGGGCCCGAGGTCACCGATCAGGCCGACGACGTCGGAAAAGCCCACGTACTCAACCGATTTCAGCGTAGCTCCCGGCTGCGCGGGGGCCGATGCAATCGTGCCGGGAACGATGCCCAGAAAATTATCGCCGAGAGGGCTTGTGCTGGTGATGATGACGGTGCTGTCGGTCTTGATCGGGATGGTTGACTCGACCGAAAAGTCGATCTCCATGCGCATGGGGTTTTGCGGGTCGCTTGCAACTTTCTGCACACGTCCTACGGGCGGCCCTCCGGCGTAACGCACTTCCGAGCCCGGTCCGAGTCCGCCGGCATTCTTGAAATAGGCGCGATAGTTGACGCTCGCACCGCTCAAACCACCGGACAGAACAAAAATCGTGGCCGCGAGCAGGCCGACAGCGACCAGCACGAAAAGCCCAACCATTGCCTGCTCGCGTTTTGCGTTCATGGGTTTGGGTGTCCTTGGCCGGAGCGCTAGCGTCGCGGCGGCGGAATCTCTCCGGTCAGCATTTGCAAATAATCGATTTCGCCGGTGACTTCGGCTTCGGGTATGCGATCGAGAAACTGGCGGACGCGCGGCTGCTGGCTCGCGCGAAATTCAGCGGGTGTGCCGTTGGCGACGATGTTGCCCTTATCGATCAGGATCATGCGATCGGCAATCAGAAAGGCACTCGCAAGCTCGTGAGTGACGACCAGGATCGTGATCTTGAAGGCCTCTTTCAATTTGAGGATGAGCTGGTCGATGCCGGCGGCGATGATCGGGTCAAGGCCTGCGGAAGGCTCGTCGAAAAAGAGAATTTCAGGATCCATCGCGAGAGCGCGCGCGACAGCGGCGCGTTTTTTCATTCCGCCGCTCAGCTGCGAAGGAGCGTATCGCTCAAAGCCTGAAAGGCCGACTTGATCGAGTTTGAGACGGACCATGATTTCGATGGTGGATTCATCGAGCGCCGTATTTTCACGAAGAGGAAGCGCGACGTTTTCGCCCACAGTCATCGAGCCAAACAGCGCTCCGCTCTGGAACGACATTCCCATTTTCAGGCGCAGTTCGTCTTTTTCGCGTTCCGAAAGCGCGGGGAAATTCAGGCCCTGAATGCGAACTTCGCCGCCGCTCGGCTGTTCGAGACCGGCGAGCGTGCGCAGCAATGTGCTTTTGCCTGAGCCCGAGCCTCCCAAAATGACCAGCGTTTCACCCGCCTGGACATCGAAGCTGATCCCGTGAAGGATTTCGCGCTCGCCGTAGTTCACGCGGAGGTCGCGAACCGAGATGGAAGGTTGAGACGTGATATCGGAGGCCGCTGTGCTGTGCTCGGTTTTCGTCATGGTTCACGCATTGCCGGCTTGATCGTCATCGGGGTCCGGCGAAATAAAAAATGGCCGTAAAAATCAGGTCGACGCAGATCACAAGGAAGATGGATTTTACCACGGCCTCCGTTGTCGAACGGCCGACCTCTTCCGCGCCGAGCCCGGTTGCAATGCCCTCCTGGCAGCCCACGGCCGTGATGACAACCGCAAAAAGCAGGCTCTTCAGGAGCCCGGTAACGACGTCGCGCAGTACCAGGGCGTCAAGCGTGGCGTGAAAATAACTGGTCCAGGTGAAGCCTGCGAAGGCCACGCCGAACGTGCCGCCGCCGCAGACGCTCATGAAATCGCCCCAGGTGGTGAGGCACGGCAGCATGAGCAGCATCGCCAGAAATTTCGGCGCTACCAGAAAATGAATCGGGTCGAGCGCCATCGTTTCCAGCGCGTCAAGTTCCTCGTTCACTTTCATCGTGCCGATTTCAGCGGCAAACGCCGAGCCCGAGCGGCCGATCACAATGATGGCCGTCATCAGGGGGCCGAGCTCACGCGTGATGACCAGAACAACGGCGCTTGCCACCAGTTGCAGAGCGCCCAGCTTGCGAAGCTGATAGGCGCCCTGCAGCGCCAGAATGATCCCGACAAAGAACGAAATCAGCGAAACGATGGGAATCGCTTCGACGCCGACCGACATCGCCTGATGCACGGCGCGGCCGATGCCGAGCTTGCGCCCCCGAAAAGGCTCGATAAAAACGGCGCGCGAAGCTCGGCCGGTGAGGCGCGCCAGACTTCCCAGATAGGCCAGCCCGTCAACGGTCGATCCGCCGATCGTCTCTAGAAAAGCCATGTTTTGTGGGAGACGATCTTATCTTCGACCGAGCCAAAGCCCAAGCGCGATATGCCCCGGTACCTTGGATGCAATCAGCTTTCCGGGGATGCGGAGTTTTTGAGCGCGGCGGCTTCGTCGTCGTGGATTTCGAACACTTTCGTGAGGCGGGTGAGTTCGAGGACTTGCCGCGCGACGCGATTGAGGCCGTAAAGCGCAAAGCCGCGTTTTATGTCGCGCGCCACGCGAAGTGCTTCGACGAGCGAAGCGACGCCGGCGCTGTCTATGTAACGCACTTTTTCGAGGTTGACGACAACGCGGACCGTACTTTTTTCGCGCAGGAGATCGAGCAGCGCTTTGCGCACTTCAGGCGTGCTGCGGAGGGTGATGTCGCCATTGATGTCGACGATCGTGTTGGGTCCCGATTGGCGCGTTCCAATATTGATGAGAGATGACGCGGCGGCCATGATCAAAGTTGTGCCAGAGATTCGCTGTGCGCGCAATCGGTTTTAAATTCGGCGGCATCGGCCAGGGTTGCTGGACTTGTGCCGATGGCTATTGGAGGACGTATACGACCGGGTCGTGGTCGCCCGTTGTTGTGGTGATCGAGAGTATCAGAGACGGCGAAACGACGATGAACTCGCTAGTGGCTGCCGCCGGTTGCGTAAGAGCAGTCGAGCCGGTTCCGCCGACCGAGCTGATGATGTTGAATGTTCCTGCGACAGTTTCGCCCGAAGTGTTTGCCGTCGAAGTGCTTTGGTCGAGCGTACCGGCGATCGTCCCGTTCGATGTATCGGTGCTTGCGAGTGTAACGGTGCCGTCCGCGTCCGGCACGGCGGGCTCGGCCGGCGAGCCGGTGCCCTCCTCGAGAGTCCCTGCGAGCGCGACGGCCGAGAAAGGTCCTTCCGATTGCGGCGTGAAGATGCCGAAGAAGGGATAGGGCTGGCTGGTTTGGCTTGTCGTTTCGCCGATGCAGTACGCCGTGTTCGGACTGATCATGTAGAAAACCGGGGCAAATGGCGAAATGATATTCGTGCTCACACGGCCGAACTGATCGGCCAGTTCAAATTGTTGCTGCGTCGTTGGGAACGTCAGGATTGTCCCGGCCTGGTTTTCAAGAGCTGTAATCGAGAAGCTACTCGAGCCGGTACCGGTGACCGAAACCAGAGCCACGTCGGGAAGATAGGTTTGGCCCGAGGGGAAATGGCCCGTAAGCGCGGCCACGCTGGTCCCGGTGAACGTGGTGCCCGGTGAAGCGGTGAACGGAGCGCCGGTTTGCTGCTGCATCGTGCCGGAGGTGAGAATCGGCGTGCTCGAGCTCACCGTATCTGTCTCGATGAGAAACGATTCGAAAGGTGAAATCGGATACACGCTGAAATTCATGGCCCCTACCGAAGAAGTCAGCGTCATCGAGCAGCGCGTTGATTGCGACGTAGCCTGGTAGGTGCCGGTCGCCTGGGCCTCGAGCGTGACTTGCACGGGCGTGTTGGCGTCGAGTTCGCCGATACCGAGACTCCCTTGGGTGCTTGGCGAGACCGCACCCGCGGCCGGGAAAGCCCCGACGATGACGTCAGGACCCGCCGCTGAAACTCCTGTGACAGCAATTTGCCTTCCGACCAGGCCAAATGCGTAGTTGCCGTTGAACGTGTTGTCGGTGCAGGTCGTCAGGCTGCGTTGCTCCAAATCGCCTGAACCGCGAATTCCGCTCGAGTCGAACTCGATAAAACGGCCGCGACCTCCGCCGAGTGTCGTTGAGAAGGCGTATGTGGGAGTGCCCGGGATGCTCGAGAACGTCATGACGCCGCGGCCGTTGCCGGTAGCTGTGTAAGTGCCGGTGAACGTCTGGTTTTTGGGCGCAGCGCCAATCGCGTTTACGTCCTCGACGCCGTTGGTGATGTTGCCTTGTCCATCGGACGTGAAGCTGCCCGCGAGCGAGATCGCGTTGCCGGTCGACGTGAATCCGTTGAATTCAAACGCGTAGTTGCCGTTGAGGATGTTGAGGTCGGTGACGATAATCGTGAGGTTCGCGGTGGCAGTCTGGACCGGAGTCTCTGAATCAGCGACCTCGACGGTGAAGGAAAATGTTCCGGTCTGTGTTGGAATGCCTGAGATCAAGCCGCTCGTTGCCAGCGTAAGCCCCGGCGGGAATGTGCCCGATGTGACGGTCCAAGTAAACGGACCAACGCCGCCCGAGGCCTGCAAAGTCGTCGACGGATAGATGGCGTGCAGGGCCCCGTTCGGCAGAGACGTCGTCGCTACGGCCAATGGCAGCGACGCTCCGACCACAATGCTCAGTGGCTTCAAGGCCACATGCCCTTGCGAATCTCCGACTTCGATCACGAAAGAAATCGTCCCTTGTGATGTTGGCGTGCCTGAAATTGTGACCGACCTTGTGCTGCTCGACCCAAGCGAGAGTCCTGCCGGCAGAGTTCCATTCGAAACCGACCACACGAATCCAGGGATACCGCCTATGGCGGTGACGGTCGAGCTGTACGAGGTGCCGACGTTGGCTGCCGCGAGCGAGGAGGTCGTAATCTGCAGGCCAGGCTCAATCGTGATTTGGATCGTAGACTTCTCGCCCGGGAAATCGACCGAGGAAGCATTCACCGTGACGGTGGTTTCCGAAGCGACGCTGGCTGGCGCGGTGTAGGTGACGGTGGTTTTCGTGGACGCGCCGAGAGAACCCACGCCGGTCAATGTCCAGGAGACGCCGCCGTTGCTCGGGTCATTTGTAACCGCTGCCGTGACGACGGCTGTTCCGCCTTGCAAGACGACCGTGCTGGTCGAGGACAGCGTGATGTTATTGAAGTTCGCTGGAGATCCGGAACACCCCTCGCATCCCGCTCCGTAGACACAAGCCGCCGCGAGAAACAGATAGCTGAGATATAACCCGGCGCGCCTGCTCATACGGCCTCCTGAGCGAATAATGCGGGGAGAAAATCAACTGACGAGCGATCCTGCGAGCCTGAACGTCCCCTAACTATTTGAACGCAGTGCGCACCCGAGAGGGAGCTGTTAAGCCGGCAGAGATAGCGTATCAGGTAACCACAGGACGTACAGCCGAACCCCTACAAAGATGAGGCGAAGGACCGGCAAGCGGCCGCGCTTCGGGCTCGTTACTATAACGAAAATCCGGCCGAACCTTTCTGCCCCAGCCGGCCTCCCTGACGCTATTGTTTCCGAGTCACCGGTCCACGGAGATCTCGATGAGCCGCATCTGGCAGGCGCTCAGACAAGCTGAACAAGACCGCGCTCGCGTCACCGCGCCTCAGGATGGGCCGGAAATCGAAGAGAGGGAGCGTGAGCCCGTTGCTGATGAAAGCTCTCTTCCTGCAAAAGAGTCGGAGCGTCGCAAGGGACTGCGCCATTCGCACGATACGATTCTGCTGGTTTACGGCTCGGACGACGAAAAGCAGCCTTTTCACGAGCAATCGGAAACCCTCGACGCGAATGAGAACGGTTGTCTGCTTGCGCTTGTCCGCAGCGTTTCGCGGGGCCAGCGCCTGTTCCTGACCAATATGCGCAACCAAGCCGAGCAGGAGTGCAAGGTCGTCTACGTCGGCCGGCGCACCCAGGGCAAAGCGCGTGTGGGAGTCGAGTTTATTCACCCGGCGCCGCATTTTTGGCGCCTTCTCTAGTTGGCTCGTAAGGCCGCCTCAGGCCTTTCCCGCCCGTGTTCTACGCAGATTACGATTGGTGATTTGTGCCCCGTCCGCTATACTCGTTTGATTCGCTGTAGCGAGATAGAGACCAGGAGAATCGTTCGTGTTAATGATCCGGCTGTCGAGAATTGGCAAGAAGAAGCACCCGTTCTACCGCGTCGTGGTGACCGAAAAGACGCGTCCGCGCAACGGCCGTTTCGTCGAAATCGTCGGGACCTACGACCCATCGAAGAAGCCCGCCACGATTGCATTGAAGGACGAGCGTGTGCAATATTGGCTCAGCAAGGGCGCCCAGCCCAGCGATACCGTTCGCAGCTTCCTGCGCAACCGTAAACCTGCCTGACACATCTTAGACATCGTGGGGTAATCTCGTCGCTCGTACACACGCTCGAGTAGGTACTTCTCTCCTGCGCGCGTCAAGCTCGGAGGAAGTGTAATGAGGGAGTTGGTCGAATCCATAGCGAAAGCACTTGTAGATCATCCGGACCAAGTTCAAGTCAAAGCAATCGATGGGGAGCAAGTAACCGTCCTGGAATTAAGAGTCCACCCCGAAGACCTCGGCAAGGTAATCGGTAAGCAAGGCAGAACCGCAAAATCGATCCGCACTTTGCTCGGGGCAGCCGGGATGAAATTGAGAAAGAGATACACGCTAGAAATTCTGGAATAGTGTGGATACAAGGGCGGCATACGTCACGCTCGCGCGAATTCTTCGGCCGCACGGCCTTCGCGGTGAAGTGGCCGCCGAAATCCTCACCGATTTTCCCCAGCGCCTCAAATCCCTCAAATCGGTCGAGCTTACCGACCCGAGAATCCATACGGCGGCGAATGGCTTGGGCAGGCGAGCGATACGCTCCTGTTGGCTGAGCCAGAGTCGCGGCGGCCAGGCGATTTTTCACTTCGAAGGTTGCGATTCGATCGACGAGGCAAAGAAACTGGTAGGCCTCGAAGTGCAAATTCCGATTACGGAGCGTTTGCCGCTTCCACAGGGCAGCTACTACGTCAGCGACCTCAGAGGATGCGAGGTTGTGGAACTGAGCGGTGCATTGGTTGGGCGCGTTCGCGACGTAGAGTTCACAGGTGAAGCCGTGGCGGGCACGCCGAACCTGGCCGTGAGCACGCCTGCGGGCGAGATTCTTGTGCCGCTTGCCGGGGACATTTGCTTGAGCATTGATCTGACGGCGCGCCGGATTACCGTTGCGCTCCCTGAAGGTTTGCGGGATCTGAACTCCGGTTCCTGACAGCCGAGTGGCTGTCGTAGACTGTTTGCGCCACACGGCCGGCCGATGCGTTTCGATCTGATCACAATTTTCCCGGAATTCTTCGTAGGTCCGCTCGATCACGGCATCGTGCGCCGCGCCGCCGAGGCGCGCCTGATTGAGACGCACGTTCATGATCTGCGCGCGTTTACCAGCGATCGCCACCGCACGGTGGATGATCGTCCGTTTGGCGGCGGCGAGGGAATGGTGCTGAAACCGGCGCCGATTTTTGACGCGGTAGAGTCGCTATTGGGAGGTGAAGGCGCAAAGCCGCCGGCCGATACGGCGATTGTGTTGCTCTCGGCGGCGGGCAAACTCTTTCGCCAGTCGACGGCGCGCCGGCTGGCCGGGCTCAAGCGTGTAATCCTGCTCTGTGGCCGCTACGAAGGCGTCGATGAACGCGTGGCAGAACACCTTGCAACCGATGAGCTTTCGATTGGAGATTTCGTGTTGTCGGGGGGAGAACTGCCGGCCACCATGATCATCGATGCGGTCACACGATTGATTCCGGGCGCGCTTGGCAACCAAGACTCTGCTGTAAACGAATCCTTCAGCGCGATTGAAATTCCGGTCGAACCGCAGGCTATTTTCGCCAATCACCAATCGCAACCCGCAGCGCTCCTTGATTACCCGCATTACACGCGGCCGCAATCGTTTCGAGGTTGGGATGTTCCCGAGGTGCTCGTGGGCGGAAATCACGAACAGATTCGCCGCTGGCGTCGCGAAAGAGCCGTGGAAAAAACCCGCCGCAATCGCCCCGATCTCCTCGCAAGCCAGGCGCAACAATAGAATCAGGACAAAGCCAAGGCCGGCGCGGGCATCTGGTTGGCTCGTCCGCGTTTTGGCCAGTCGGTCGCGCGGTTGTTCCCCTTGCGAGTCTTGGGTTCTTTCTCAGCCGTTGCGGGCTTGATTCCCGTGGCCCAAGGCTCCGGGACCGCTCGGTGGGCGCTTGAAAATAGCCAACCCGCTTTGAAATTTGCCTGGGAGCCGCACGGGAAATCCGCTATAATTGGGGATTGTGCGTTGTTTGCTGGCCCCGCCCGAGTGGGTCTGCAGGGAATAACAGTCATGAAACCGATTATCGCCAAGGTGCAGGAGTCTCAAATTCGCAAGGATATTCCTGTGTTCAGTCCGGGCGACACGATCCGCGTTCACGTTCGCCTGAAGGAAGGCGAAGGAGACAAGGAACGCATCCAGCCATTCGAGGGCGTCGTGATGGCTCGCCGCGGCGAATTGCTCGGCGAGAGCTTCACTGTTCGCCGAGTGAGTTTCGGCATTGGCGTTGAAAGAATTTTCCCCATGCATTCGCCGATGATCAGCTCGATCGAAGTGGTGCGGCAGGGCCGTGTGCGCCGCGCGAAACTGAATTATCTGCGCAATCTGAAAGGCAAAGCCGCCCGCATCAAGCGCGCCGACAAAGTTGAGACGGCCGCCGCGGCAGCGGGCAAGTCCGCCGAATAAGAATCACCATCTCCGCAAACCTGGTGGAAGTCCGGCCCGCATCGCGAAAAACTCGGTGCGGTCTTTGCTTTTTTCCACAGACGGGCAAATATTTTTCGCGCGAGACCAGATCCGTCGCGGAGCCATGTGTTAAAATTCCCGCCGATGTCGCGGCTCTGCTCGGCACGTTACGAACGCGAAGCTCGTCAGCTTGGCTGGATGCGCATCGCCGGGTTAGACGAGGCGGGCCGCGGTTCCCTCTGTGGCCCGGTCGTGGCCGCTGCGGTGGTTCTCAATCCGCGGCGGCGGATCGTCGGCCTCGACGACTCAAAGAAGCTCTCCCCTGAACGACGCGCGGAACTTGCCGTACGAGTTCGCCGTCACGCTCTCGCGTGGGCCATCGCGGAAATCGATTCGACGCGCATCGACGCGTGGAACATTTATCAAGCCAGCCGCCAGGCGATGGTTGCGGCCGTGTCCCAGCTTCGTCCGTCGCCGGACTATCTGTTACTGGACGCTATCGAACTCGATCTGCCCGTCGAGCAGCGGGCGCTGATCCACGGCGATGCCCGCTCGGTGTCAATCGCGGCCGCTTCAATCCTGGCGAAAGTCGCCCGGGACGAGATCATGACCGGGCTGGACGAGATGTACCCGCAATACGGTTGGGCGCAGAACAAGGGCTACGGCACGCCGGATCATTTGGAAGCGCTCCGGAGGCACGGACCTACCCCGCTCCACCGCTTTTCGTATGCTCCGGTTCGGGAGGCCCGTTGCTGGGCGTCGGGGGCGACGCAGGACGCCCTTCCCCTGGCACCCCCCTGCGGCGACCCTGTACCGGGGGTCTAGAGCCGTCCTTTCGGCCAGTTGTCCCACGTTCGCCCTGTTATCCCCTTCCTCAACACGTCTGTGTCGTTGCGTTGACACGCACTTTCCGCGTGCTAACCTTCAATTTCAGCTGCTCTTTGCGCCCGAGCGCGCTGCCGGCCGAGAGAACAGGCTCTTCGGACATCCATGGCGTTTAACAAAAACAAAGCGCTGGAAAACGCCCTGAAGTACTTGAATCAGGGGAAAGTCGCTCAAGCCATCGGCGAATACCGCCAGATCCTGCGTCATGACGCGAAGGATCAGGCCACGCTGATGACGGTGGGCGATCTTTACGCTCGCCAGGGCGACATGCCCAACGCGATCGAGTATTTCGAGCGGCTCGCGCAGGTTTATCTTGGCGACGGCTTCAACAGCAAAGCGATCGCAATCTATAAAAAGATCGCCAAGCTCGCGCCCAACGAGCTCGCTCCGCTGGAACGGCTCGCCGATCTTTACGTCCAGCAAGGCGTGCTCAGTGAAGCGCGCCCTCTTTATTTGCAGATTGCCGAAGCTCACCTCAAAGCGAATCGCGCGCCGAAGGCGGTCGAAGTGCTGCATCGGCTGCTGGAAGTTGAGCCCGAAAGCCCCCGCGTGCAAATGCGGCTGGCAGAGCTTTACAGCGCCATCGGCCAAAAGAAGGAAGCCGGCGAAACGTATTTGAATTACGCGCAGCGATTGCTCGACCGGGGTGAGGCAGACGAGGCCGAAAAACTGGCTGAACGTGCGATTGCGATCGATGCTTCGAATCCCGAAGCGCTGCTGCTAAAGGGCAAGTGCCTTGTGGCCCTGGATAAAACCAAGGAAGCCATCGCGACGTTCGAACGGCATCCTCAGGCAGATGCGGGCACCGAAGTAACCAACCTGATCATCGATCTCGAGCTGAAGGCCGGGCAGGTCGAGAAAGCCGCCGACCGCGCCCGGAACCAACTCGTGCGAGGAAGCTCGCATAGCGGATTGCTGCATCGCGTGGTCGACGTGCTGATCGAAAACGGGCAGCCCTCGCAAGCGCTGCCGTTGCTGGCTGAACTTCGCGATCCGATGATTGAGGCCGGGGAACAAGACAAGTACGTCAAGTCGTTGACCAACGTCGCAAACGCCTTGCCGAATGATCCGGGCCCTCTTGAAACGCTTGCCGATTTCAGCCGCACGACCAGTGATCCCTTCCGACTGAGTTCAGCGCTTACCCAACTTGTGGACCTCTATTCGGCGTCCGGTGAGTTCGACCGCGCCGAGACCGTGATGGAAGAGCTGATCGACCGCAACAAGGACGATGAACGCCTGGTCGAAAAGCTCAATCAGTTGCGCGCCCGCAGCGGACGCGGTCCGCAACCGGCCACCCCCGCCGAGCCGGTGGCGCTTGCGGCTGAACAGAACGAGGAACAGGAGCTTGATACGACCGAAGCGCCTGCCGCCCCGACCGTGCCCGAAGAGTCGTTCGATGACGAGACGCAGAAATTCATCGCGCAGGCTCTCACCGACGTCGACCTTTTTTCAAGCTACGGTCTGACTCAAAAGGCCACCGCGCTTCTTGAGACCGTGCTCGAGCGCGCGCCTCGCCATACCCCGACTCTTGAGCGGCTGCTTGACTTCTATCTTGGCGCGGGCAACGAGCGGCGCACGGCCGAGCTCGCCTCTCAGCTTGAACAGATCTATTCGCAGCGCGGCGACACGCACAATTCCGAGCGCTTCTCCGAACTTCGGATGAGGTTCCAGGCGGCTGCCGGCATGACGGCAGAAGAGTTGCCGGCAGCCCCATCGCCTCTGCCAGCACCCGCGCCAAGCGCTGCTCCAACGGCAGAAGCCGAGACTCGAACTCCCGCTCGCGAAGCGCGTGTTGCGCCGGCTGCACCGGCACATAGCGGACCGGCTGAATTCGAGATTTCACTTGTGCCGCTTGAAGACGAGCATGACGGAGCTGCCGCCCAGCCAGCTCCGGCAGCCGCTCATCCAGCGCCCGCTCAGCCGGCGCCGCCCGTTTCACAGGTCGCGCAGGTGACCGATGAAGTCGACCTCTCCGATGAATGGGAGGCGATGCTCAAGGACACCGACGAGCCTGCGGCGGAAGCGCACGCGGAAGCTCCGGCTCCCGAGCCTGTCGACGAGCCGGTCCTTGATCTTGACCCCCTCGTTGAGCCCCAGACTCAGCCTGCGCCAGCCGAACAGACGCATGAAGAGCCCGTCCCGGAAATGGCCATTGGCGAAGAGCAGAGCCCACCGGCAACAGAAGAATTGCTGGTCGCTCCAGTGGCTGGCGAAGAGCTCGATCCGGTTTTAGAACCCTCCGCTGAGGCGACCGCAGAGCCCGAACCTCAAGTCGCACCTGAACCGGTGGCTGAGCCGGAACCCGCCGCCGCAGACAATTTCGAATTCGAGTTGGTCGAAGAACCGGCCCCGGCCAAGGCTGGCGCCCAAACCGCAGACGACCTGATCAGCGAACTTGTTGCAGAATTTGACGACGCCCCAGAGGAAACTGCGCGGCCGCATGCCGCACAGCCCGTGGCGTCCGCTTCGCCTCAAGCTTCGCATCGGCCCGCGCCGGAAATCAGAGCCGCGAGCACGACACCCGCCGCCGTGCCGCCGGCCATGCCCGAGTCGGTCGCGCCCGTGACGGCCGAGACGCTGAACCAGCTTTCAGAAGTCTTCCAGGAATTCCGCGATGAATTCGGTGAAATGGGCGCGGACGAAAACGAAGACCTCGAGACGCACTACAATCTCGGTATCGCGTATCGCGAAATGGGCCTTCTGGACGAAGCCATCGGTGAATTCCAAAAGGTCGCGACAGCGGTCCAAAAAGGCAAACCGTTCCCCTATGCGATGAATTGTTCGACGCTGCTGGCGCTTTCCTTCAGCGACAAGGGCGAGCCGAAGATCGCGGCGCTCTGGTATCAGCGTGCGCTCGAAACGCCCGGGCTCGATCACGAGTCAGTTCTCGCGCTGCGCTATGACCTCGGCGTCTCGCTTGAGCAAGCCGGCGAATCGCGCGCCGCTCTTGACAGCTTCCGGCAGGTCTATGCGATGAATATCGATTACCGCGACGTGGCCGACCGCATTGCCGTTCTGCAGAAGCGTTGAGTATTGCCGTTCCCCGCATAATCTCCCATAATCCCCTTATCGGTTATGAATCGAATTTTGCGCGTGCTGCTTCTATTGGTCTGGCTTGAGCTGGGGCTCATGCTGATCCTGGTTCCCTGGTCAGACATCTGGCAGACGAACTATTTCATCATCCAATTTCCTGCGCTCGGGACCATTCTGCGAAGCCCTTACCTTCGCGGCGCCATCTCCGGACTTGGCGTAATGAACGTCTTCCTTGCACTGGAAACCTTCCGCCACAAGGCTGCTGCCGTTGCGAAGCGCTCTTGATCGTCCCATTCTCTGTTACGTAACCGATGGCCACCAATTCCCCTTCGCCCTGCGTCACCAAATGCTGGTCGACCGGGTAGGCGCTGCGATCGACGCCGGTATCGACTGGATTCAGATTCGCGAGAAGGACCTCGGCGGGAGGGCTTTGTTCGCTTTGGCGCGCGAGGCCGTGAAAATGGCTACAACTGCGGCTCATGGAACAAGAATCTTGGTGAATGACCGACTCG
>Ga0207105_1102_pt1 | contig 20593 bp, 15 predicted proteins | sample Alteio_BWMinHeat_77_FD_153569 | JGI IMG/M metagenome (GOLD analysis project Ga0207105, IMG submission 153569) | Enriched cells from forest soil in Barre Woods Harvard Forest LTER site, Petersham, Massachusetts, United States -... | ecosystem: Environmental > Terrestrial > Soil > Temperate forest >... | reverse complement strand
ATAAAAGGCGAAATTGGAATCATTTGGATTGATGTATTTGGTTAGCTCAGAAAGATCGGAGATTTTTTCACCAAAAATATTTTGCAGTATTGTTGATGGATCTATTGCGTCTTTTTGTGGATCAGGTTCAAGTGAATATCTATCTGTTGGTGTGTTTGATGGTGTAAGCCATGTGATGGGATATAAGCTGCTGTCTGTCGTATATTTAGAACTTAAATTTATCTCATGTCTTTTGTTATCTAATGACAATCTTGTAGGGGATTTATCTTCGGCTGTAGTATCTTTTCTTTTCATAGTAGGCGATTCTGATGGGCTGCTGTCGCTGCGCGGTTTACACCCCGGCAATTGATCTGCAGATGCATAGTTTAGCTCTTTTTTAGGGAGTTTTTTTATTGCAGGGAGAGTAGATGCCTCAAAATTTTTTCTCCTTAGTGAGGATATCCTTAGCGGGGATAGGCTGATCTATCGGCGGTAATATCTCAGCGGAGATAGATTGAACGACTGAAGTAGAATCTTCTAGCGATTTTTTAAAAGGTCTTCTTTCAGAATAGCTTCGACCCATAGTTTTTGGGGAGGTATTAATACTTGGAATAGTTTGATTATTCTCATCCCTCTTACTCAGTGCAAATTCAACTTTTGAACTCATAAAATGCTCCTTAAATTGCTCGAATGCTTAGAAAAGTCCTTGAGAACAGAATAAAATTTGAAAGTTTATTCAATATTCGAAAATTCCGTAACAAGGATACTTTTATTATTTTTGACGCATTTTTTTACAACCTTTTTCCGAATATACCAAAACTAAATTTTGAATGTTTTTTGATATAAATTTAGTTTGAAGAAATCATTCATCACATAATCTTGCCTCCTGTTCATCTTTCTGTTATCATAGTCTCTTTATTAAACTGAAAAGAGATCTTTATGACGAAGTATTGCGAATCTATTTTTAAAACAAAGCGATTTCCCACACGCGAAGTGATGGTTGGCAACGTAGGCGTGGGTGGTAAAAATCCCGTTCGTATTCAGTCGATGACGACTTCAAGCACACGCGATATTGAAGCTACCATCGAGCAAGTGATTCGCTTAGCTGACGCCGGCTGTGAAATTGCGCGCGTCACCGTGCAGGGGATGAAAGAAGCCGATGCTTGTGAACACATTAAAAATGGCCTTATTATGCGCGGCTACACTATTCCTCTCGTTGCAGACATCCACTTTTTTCCTCCGGCAGCGATGAAGGTTGTCGACTTTGTTGATAAGGTTAGAGTCAATCCAGGCAACTATGTCGATAAGCGCGCTAGCTTTAAAGTGATCGAATACGACGATGAATCTTACGCCAAAGAGATCGAAAGAATTGAAGAAAAGTTTTCCTTGCTTGTAGAAAAGTGCAAGAAGTTAAAGCGCGCTATGCGCATCGGCACCAATCATGGCTCTCTTTCCGATCGCATCATGAATCGCTATGGAGACACCCCTCAGGGCATGGTCGAGTCGGCTCTTGAATTTGCGCGCATCTGCAGAAAATATAACTACCATGACTTTACGTTTTCGATGAAATCCTCTAACCCTCAGGTGATGATTCAAGCTTATCGCTTATTGCAAGCTGAAATGATTAAGCTGAATTGGGATTATCCACTTCACCTTGGCGTGACCGAAGCCGGAGAAGGCGAAGATGGAAGAATAAAATCCGCCATGGGAATCGGTTCACTGCTCTTAGATGGCATTGGCGACACCATCCGCGTGTCGCTAACAGAAGATCCTTGGTATGAAATCGAACCTTGCCAGAGACTCGTGCGCTTTGCTGAAGAATATGAAAAGAAAAATGGCGTTGAGCCCTTTGTGGAATCATTTCGCAACATCGAAACCATTCAAAGAAGGCATGTATCATTTCCTTCTAATGTGCCTTTGCATCGCGATGGAAGTGTGGTCGTGAGCGTCAATGAAGAGCAGATTGGCGATTCCTCCTTTTACAAGACATTAGGAGCTGACATCCAATTTGGCCGTCCGAAACTAAAACGCGCTACAGCCGATAATATCTTCATTCAAGGCAAGCCTCAGGATAAAGCCAAAGCTCAAGCCATTGCTCATCTGCAAGATGTGGGTGTTGGTGTTATTTCAATGGATGCTTTTGATAAAGCCACGCAGTTGTTGACGTTGCAGGAGTGGTCTACGAGAACTAAAACTAACCGTTTTGCTGTTAAATTAGGCAGCGCAACGGCAAATCCTATTGCCGTGCGCATTCGCGCTGAAACCCCTGCTCAATGGCAAATTCTTGAAGAAGCTCAGCCAGGTTTGATTTTCTTAAGTCCAACCGAAAATCGTTTGCAGTACTCTCGACACTTTTTTGAGTGGCTGCAGCAAAGAAAAATCGAGATTCCTGTGATCTTAAATTTTCATTACACATGTGCAAAAGAAGATTTAATCATACAGTCTGCAGCGGAATGCGGAGCCCTTTTTTGCGACGGCTTAGGCGATGGTATTTGGCTCGAAGGCTCTTATGACGTCGATTTCTTACGCAATCTTAGCTTCGGCATCTTGCAGGCGGCTAGAATGCGTACTTTTAAAACTGATTTCATCTCCTGCCCAAGCTGCGGCCGCACCTTATTTGATTTGCAAGATGTCAGCAAACGCATCAGATCGCGGACAGCGCATTTGCCCGGCGTTAAAATCGCTATCATGGGGTGTATTGTCAATGGCCCAGGAGAGATGGCCGATGCCGACTTTGGCTATGTGGGCTCAAAGCCTGGCATGATCGACCTCTATGTTGGCAAAACGTGTGTCGAACGCGATATTAGCTTCGCTGAAGCCGACGATCGCTTAGTTGAGCTGATTAAATCGCATGGACGCTGGGCGGAGCCGGAAGAGGAAAATGCTAAATGCTAAACGCTAAATGATAAACTGGTAGATAGCAGGAAAGGGTAGTCGGTAGCTAGTAGTCGGTAGCCAGTAGGAAGCCAGAATCCAGATTCTATTCATAAACAGGTTTTTTAAACTCATGAAAACATTTTCTTGCAAGTTCGTAAAAACCAATTGTAGCAATTCTAGCAGCTATCATCACCGCAAAGCTAAGCATTACAATGGGCATCGTACTTGGACCAGGAATTGCTCCTATAACGAGCGCAAGAATTCCGAATCCTAAGGCTGCAAGGGTGATTGCATATGAAGCTACAGCTGCAGCTGTAGCTAAAACTCCACCTGTCAGCCAAGCATACTTTTTCCATTCCTTAACATTTTTGACATCTTGTTGTTTCGATGTGTCCTGAATTGACTGGGCATTGGCTGGGCTGGTCGTGTGAAAATGTTGTCTGCATATTCTAGCCATCTTTTTTGTTTGTTTCCAACCCCCATACAGAAGCGCAGAATCCAACAGCGGCAGTCCGAAAATAAGAGGAGGGCAAACAACAAGTGTTGCGAAAACAAGAAATGGAGGACTTATTAATGTAGCGGTGCCTACTATGCCGGTTAAAGTCCCGAAACCGAGTGTTTTGATGACAGCCTTGAAACGTTGCGTTTTGGATGCATTTAGAGTAGTTTGAACTGTTTCGTTGCAGTTTCGAACGATATTAGGATTTAATGCATACAATGAAACTGACATAAACATCCTCGTTTATTGATTAATAAATTATTATGATTTTGTAAATAAAAGTCAATGTTTATTTTGATGTGTTAATATGAATTTAATTTATTTGTTTAATTTGCTTTTCAAAAAACAAATGTGTGAAGTAAGCTGGGGTCACGTTCGGTATAAACAACTTCGATTGAGGATTTCTAACATGACAAAAATCTACACAAAAACCGGTGACAAAGGCGAGACTTCATTATTTACAGGACAGCGCGTGCCCAAGGACGATCCTTTTATCCACGCCTTAGGAACGGTAGACGAATGCAATTGCGCGATAGGTGCAGCTGTTTCTTTCATGCCTCTTGAGAAAAAATTCTTTAATATTAAAGAACAGCTTGAAACTATACAACATGCTCTCTTTGACTTAGGAGCAGCGCTGGCGACTCCTCGCACGAAGGCAGTCAGCAGCAAACTTGACAAAACGCGCTTTGATCATGAGGCCATCGAATATTTAGAACGCTGGATCGATGAGATGGAATCCCAGCTGGCGCCACTAACTAAATTCATTCTGCCTGGAGGACACCCTTGCGGCGCTATGTTGCATGTGGCTAGAAGCATGTGCCGCCGAGCCGAAAGACTTGTTCTCCCCCTCACGAACCATGCCGATGTCTCTGGCCACGTCTTGGCTTACCTCAACCGCCTCTCCGATTATTTGTTTGTAGCCTCGCGTTACGTTAATTCACTCACAAATACTCCAGAAACAATGTGGGAACAGCATAAGAAAACGCTAAATGCTAAATGATAAATGATGAACTGGTAGATAGCAGGAGACAGGCTACTGACTACCGACTACCTGTTTCCTGCTATCTTTCAGTTTATCATTTAGCATTTAGCGTTTATCGTTCTTTTTCTAGCGTTTATCATTGTTCCTTCTACTCTGGGCATTGAAGGGCGAGTTCGAGTCGAAAATGGCGCAAGGGTTTAGGGTCATGGTTGCGGGAGCGGGTGATTTTTTCTGCGTTTTTTAGGTGATCCCAAGCTTTATCATAATCGAGGCGCACGGCATAAAGAGCCGCTAAATAGTATTCAGCAGCAGGATCTTTTGATTCAAGAGCATGATATTGCTCTAATATTTCAAGAGCCTCCTTGGTGCGATGCAGTTGCAGCCAGGTGACAGCCAGGTTAAAAAGGGCCGCTCTAAAGGTCGGATATTCTTTAAGGGTTTTTTCAAGAGCTTTTCTTTTTTTGATGATTGACTCACGCAATTCATCGACCGGCATGAAGATGGCTTTGATCCCTTCGATGTTGGTTTTACCATTGAGATAATCTTCCGCGATCGTTTCTTTATACACAGCATAGTCTGGAGTGTGATTAGATACTTGTTTTAAGAGCTCTTGGCCTTTTTCAATTTGATCTCCAAAGAGGTAGGAGTAACCCATTAATTCTTTGAGAAGCATGTCATCGGGCAAGTAACGATAAGCTTTTTGATAGGAAGCTAAAGCTTTTTCATACTTCTCTTGCTGCCAATGCACTGAAGCTTGGTTGAAGTGTGCCAAGCCGATGATATCTTTGACATTGCGCTGCTGCAACAAGCGCGTATTAATTCCTAAGTACTCTTCAGACTCTAGGTTAATGCCGCGTGCAGTGGTCTCAATATTAATTATGCGATCGCCATCGCGATAACGCACGTAGATATGGCCGGGGGGAGTGACCATCTCTAGGGGCAAGTTGAGACGCTGAGCTAGACAGATGTAAAGAATGGAGACGCCAAGGCAGACTCCGCGGCGCGAATCTAAAACATGGGGAAGGAAGGTGTATACGTCGATATCTTTAGCGTATAAGGAGTGGGGAGGGAATCGGAAGTTTTGCTCTTCAAAGATAAACTCATTAAGTGCCTTAACTTTTGCAAGGGGCGAAGGGTTCTGAGGAAGCTTCGAAAGGATTTGCAAAGCCATGAGGTCCATGAGAGCCTCATAGGACCGTATTTTTTTTAAGGCTTCTGTATCTTCGCCAAGTTCGGTCAGAAAAAGGCCTCTGGCAAGGTCGACTTGATCCGGCTCTAAAAGAAGGACGTCTTTTTCAGTCGTCGCTTGATAGCCCTTTAATTTACGGTTAGCAAGCCTTTGGCCTAAAATATTGACAGCGTTGACTTCATCATCGGACAATATGGAAATAGCATCGTTATGGGGCTTATTGATCAAATTTGAGACAGCGCTGCTTGCTGAGGTATATGCAGAGGAGAGAAAAAGAGCATTTTGCTGAATATTTTCATTGCCTGCGAGAAGCTTCCAAGCGTGTTGCAAGGCAGATTTTCCCTCCGGAGTGCTCGGGTAAAGTTCGTAGAAAGCTAAATGTTGAGGAATGGAGGCGGTATCGAGGCTATTATAAAGGGTTTTAATATGGCCATAGGCATTTAGGGATGCAAACGCGAAGGAGCACAGCATGCTTAAAAAGAGTCTTTGGATCATGTCACAACATCTCTGATAGCATTTTTCAGTTGATTGTTGGAAACGATCTCTTCAACATAGGGACGGAAGCGGTAAGTCCAGTTGCGGTTGGAGACGATGCCGGGAATATTGATCCTTTCATCATCTGAATCCGGCCATGGCAGTCCGAGAACAAGCGGAAAATATTCTTGCAAAAGGTTGATATGAAACAGGCTAGATGTGTGGTGGCTATCCCAGAGGATATCGCGATGGCGCGAGCGCAATAAATCGTAGGTGAAAGACCAGCCTTTAAATTCACAGAAAGCCTTGACTTCATCGATATTCCGCATCCACCATAGCTGCAACGTCTCAGAATCGTGCGTAGACACTGTGGTCATGCTTGTGGGTGAGTAGTCATTAAGTTCGATAAATCTCTTATCTTCATCCCACATCCTTTCCCAGCGCATGACTTTGGTGCCGCAGATGCCAAGCCCGGATAAGCATGCACGCACCTCAGGAGGAACCATTCCTAGGTCTTCACCGATCGGCAGCATGGGACATACTTCTAGCATCATTCTGAGGATTTTTTCGCCCTCAGGTATCCAGGTCGAACGATCTTCAGGAAGGAATTTGCCCTCGTTGCCGGATTTTCCTTGCGGGATAGCCCAAATGCGAAAGAATCCTACGACGTGATCTAGGCGATAAATGTGATAAAATTTGCTTGTCACAGTAAGCCTTTGGCGCCACCACTGATAGTTTTGCTTCATGTGTTCATCCCAATTATAGATGGGGAAGCCCCAATTTTGGCCTTCACTGCTGTACATATCGGGAGGAGCGCCAGCGGAATAATCCAAATGAAAGAGATGCGGATAAAGCCAGACATCAGCGCTTTCTCTGTTGGTAAGGATGGGGATGTCACCTTTTAGGAAAACCCCTTCGCTTTCAGCCGCTTTTTTGACTTCTTCAAGTTGTTGGAAGCATAAATATTGGATGAAGCTATGGTAGCTGATCTCATTTTGATATCTGTCTACAAGGTCTTTGAAACCAGCCTCTGAGGGCGCGCGTAGCTCTTCTGGCCATTCCAACCAAGCCTGCCAGTATCTTTGCTCTTTGATGGCTTTAAATAATGCATAGCCATTCAGCCAAGAGTTTTCTTTCAAAAAAGTCTGATATTCGGGTGTAGAGGCTATGAGAGGAAAGGCGTTTTTGTAATATTCTTGTAGAAAGCTGCGTTTGGCGGCATAGACTTGGGGATAATCGATGCGCTGTTTTTGCGATAACACCTGCATAGGAGCAAGTTTTTTCTGAAGTTCAGGAAAACGCTCTAAAAAAGGCAGTTGAGCCAAGCCTAAGTGGATGGGGTTGAGGGCCAAAGCAGATAGGGCACTGTAGGGACTTGTTTCTTGGCCTGTGTCATTGAGAGGCAATAGCTGCAAGACATCTAAATTCAATTCGCGGCACCAAGGAAGCAAGGGCATAAGATCGGGATATTCGCCAATGCCGCAGCTTTTTTTGCTGCGCAGAGCAAAGAGAGGGAGGTTGACACCATGATGCTGCCGTATGCCGATAGCATCCCACTGTTTTTTTGCTGCCGATTGCTGTAGAAAGTATTCGGGTTTAGCTAACATTTAAACCGCCAAAAAGAGAAATGCTAAATGATAATCGATAAATGATAAACGTTAAACACACAATTGCAATGTAGGTCGTTTAGGTCTCAGTCAGGATAAAAGACAATTTTTACCACAGAGGACACAGAGAATACAGGGAGAAAATTTTTTTTGGTTTGATATTTAAAAATGCCCTGTGCTGGGTCTTGCCTTTTCATTTAATATTTACGGATTCACCTGCAAAGAGTCCAGTCAATTTTGATGGAAGGGAGAAATAAATTTTATGGGCTTAAGCCAAACATGCCGGCAGGGCGATTGGCGTTGGTATGAACGGGAGGGATATCGCCTTTTGCTATCGCTTCTTTCCAAGTGAAGGCTTTTTCGGCAAAAGGCTCTAAAACAGCAACAACTTTTTCGCCGTTGAGATCTTTTAAATTGAATGACTCATAAATAACCACATGCTCAGAGCGCGTGCTATAGGCGAAAATGCCATTGCGGGGGGGCGGAAGACCATTGGCCCTGAGCGCTTCTTTGAAGAGGGCTTCGCGCAAGCGGCCTGGCGGAGGAGCGCCTAAATCAGAACCTAAGATGAGAAATTGACCAGTGCGGTCGATTTCCATTTGCACGTGCAAGCCGTTTTTTAGCTTAATCAGACAGGAATTATTGCGATCGGGGTGAAGATCGGCAACTTGCAAGTTTTTTCCAATTTCTTGCAATATAACGCCAAAAACATCGGTAACCATAAGTTTTAAATCCTAAGTTTTTTCTTCATTTATTTCTTTGCCTTTGTGTTCAATCTCATCATCATCTTCTTTGCTGAGGAGTTCATCAAGTTCGTCTTCTAGATCCTCTAAGGCCTCTAAAATGGCAAGATAGAGTTCATCGCGATGTTGGATAGACTTATAAATTTGATTTACGGCAACTTCGCGAATGGCATCGCGCAGTTGGCTCAAGACGATAATTTTGGGTTGTATTGATTTTTCGATGCCAAGTTTTACAGCAGTTTGCAAGACCTTATCGGCAGTTGGATAGCGTTCAGCAGCCAAGCCCATGAATTGCTTTGCTAGGAGTTCAAAAGAGAGCTGTTGCGGCATATCAAGGCCTTCTTTTTCAAATAACTTCTGAATGAGGTCCATACGGCCGCGGAAAAAGCGATAGACCCCTAAAATAGCTTGAAGAGACCGCGTTTCTGTTAAGAGTCGTTGCAAGAAAGCGCGCGGTATGGAAGGGCCCTTGGATTTCATATCCGCGCCAAGGGAGTGCAGTAGAAAATCGACAACTTTTTTCAGATCTTTAAAAGCATAGCGTTGAGAGAGCTCTTGGAAAAGAGTCGTTGAATCGCGCGGGTTGCCGGTAATATCGCGATACATATCGCGCAAGTTTGTTGGAGTACCCAAACCCTTTCCGGAAGCTTCGCGGGCTTGAGTTGAGATGTTGCGGCCGGCAGTGATTTCTCTTTCATTTTGTGCGTTAAGTTCATCTCTTGCCTCTTGAACTGCGCGCGCAAGCTCTCCGTCTGTCGTTGCCAGCAAGAATTCCAGCGCTTCATCGGCAAGGGATACATCCGGATAGAATTCCAATACCTTTTTAAGGATTTCCTCTTTGCTGTCGCCGGGTTTGATGTATTGGCGCAACAGAACGAGGACGTTGGCTTTAAATTCGGGGTTGCGTTGCTGGAATTGTTGAGCGAAGTCTTTGAGTTTTTCAATGGGGAGCAGGCGCTGGCCCTTTTCTGCGCCCAATTGCATTTTTTGAACGCGCGATAGATTCGTCTTAATCGGTTTTTGTTTTGCGGCAAATTTAGCCGCAAAAGGGTTGACAGCTTCTTCCTGTTGGTTGAGAAGTGCACTCTGGCTCTCTTGCTGTTCGGCCTTCTGCTCAAGGATTTCCTCTTTCTGAACCTCTTTCATGGCGTCGAGCGTGATATTAGCTTGGCCTAAGCTTTTTTGGATGTGGGCAAAATCAACCATAAATTCACCCTCATTATTTCATCCTTCTAATAACTAGCCTTTCTTCATTTATTGTTATGAGATCTGAACCCGGCCAAGCGGCTGGATGCGGATTTCAGGAACAATTTCTTGATAAGAGACCACGGAGATGTCTGTAAACTCCATTTCGATCAGCTTGCGGACAAAGCGGCGGACGTCGATGGCGGTGAGCAAGACAGGCGATTGACCTCCGGGCGGAGGCGGTGCCACGGTATTGCGAACGCCTTGCAAGATAAGCTGAACAGAGTCGGGATCCAATGCCAAGTAAGAGCCTGCCGATGTCTGCTTAATGGCGCCGCGCACCATATCTTCGATTTCAGGGTCGAGGATATATACTGACAAGACAGACTGACCTTGGGAATATTTGTAACTGATATAGCGCTTTAAAGAAGAGCGCACATATTCGGTCAGCAAAACGGTATCTTTTTCTGTTTGAGCCCATTCACTTAAAGACTCTAAAATTGTTCGCAGGTCTTTGATAGAAATCTGTTCTTGGATCAAACGTTTAAAGATATCGGTCATTTTTTGTAGCGGTATTAAACGGGTGACTTCTTTGACAAGATCAGGGAATGATTTTTCGACAAATTCCAGCATCGATTTCACTTCTTGGATGCCTACGAACTCGTTAGCGTAATGGCGGAAGAAGTAGGATAAGTGCAGAATCATAACTTCAAGGGAGTTCCAATATTTAATTCCGGCTTTATCAAGGAGTTCCTTATGCTTTATTTCCACCCAAAGGGAGGGTAACCCGAGAGAGTTTTTATAAGAGTTGAACGGCAGATTATAGCGTTTTAAATTTTCTTCACCTTCGTTGGTTAACATAAAGCCTTCTAAGACTTTGCCTCGAACAATGGGCACTTCATTTAAATGTATGGAATATTCATCCTTATCAAGGATAGGCGAGTCGGTTCTTACGTGAACGCCGGGAAAGCGTACTCCCAAATCGGCATAGAGGGCTTGGCGCATCTTTGGAATCATTTGATCGATGAAGCTTGCGCCTTTTTGAGCCTTTTGCACTTCAGCGCTTAATCCTTTGCCGCATTCCAAGACAACAGGCAGCGTTAAAGCGTAGCTATCGATTCCTCCGCCCGAGATAACTTTATGTCCCTTGACCGAGGTATCCATGGTTGAAGAATCCGCCGATCCGGCAGGAGCTATGGTACCGCCGCCGCCTCCGCCGCCGCTTTCCACACGGTGTTGTCCTTGAGACCAAAAAGAGTAGCCGATTAATCCGAGGGCAGAAGAAAGGATTAGGAACGGTGCTGTCGGGAAGCCCGGCAGGATGCCCATGCCCATTAAGAAGGCCGCGGCAATCATCAACGCTTTTGGTTGTTTTAAGATCTGACCGGAGATTTCACTACCTAAGTTGGTGTCGGCTTTTTCACTGGAAACCCGGGTTGTTACGATACCGGCAGTGATGGAGATCAAAAGAGCGGGAATTTGGCTCACTAAACCGTCGCCGATAGTTAACAAAGTATATGTTTGAGCAGCTTGTGAGGCTTCCATGCCATTGATAGCAACCCCGATGATCATACCGCCGATGACGTTGATGAGGCAGATGACAAGGCCGGCGATGGCATCACCTTTGACGAACTTCATGGCACCATCCATGGCACCATACAGTTGGCTTTCTTTTTGGATTGCGAGGCGTTTTTCACGAGCTTGATTGGAGTCCAGGATACCGGCGCGCATGTCGGCGTCGATGCTCATTTGCTTACCCGGCATAGCATCCAAGGTAAAGCGAGCGGCAACTTCAGCAACGCGTTCGGCACCTTTAACGATGACGATGAATTGAACTAAGGTGATGATTAAAAAGATAACGCCGCCGACGACGAAGTTACCACCGACGACGAAGTTACCGAATGAAAAGATGATATCTCCGGCATTTGCATGAAGGAGGATCTGACGTGTTGAGGCGATATTGACGCCGAGGCGGTATAAGGTCGTAATCAGCAGCAGGGAAGGGAATATCGATAAGTGGACCGCGCTAGGGATATATAATGCGACCATGAGCAAAGAAACTGATGCCGTTAAGTTGACAGCGATCAAGTAGTCGATGATGTGGGGGCCGACCGGCAAGATGATCATGGCAAGGATGCCGATGACAACCATAGCGAGGACTATATCACTTGATCGAGATATTGTTGCAAGGGAACGTTCTCCGCCTAATCGCGCTGTGATTCCGTCCAAAAGCCTTCGTATAAATTCCATCTTTTATGTCTCCAAATAGCCTTGGTAATCTGAGTATTCGTATTGATCTTCTGTATTTAGCGCTGAAATCCATCGCAGGATCTCGGCCAACGCTTCGTAGGTCTCTTCAGGAACAAATTCGTATAGGTCTCCTTGTTCCCATAGTTTATGGGCAAGCCTAATATTGCGCACTACGGGGATATTGTACTCATCGGCGAGTTTAATAATTCTTTCCGCGAGCATATCTTCACCCATTGCTAAGATATAAGGGGCAGCATCCATATCTTTTTTATATCCAATGGCAATAGCCAAATGGGTAGGATTTGTAACGATAGCTTGAGCTTTTCGCACACCTCCTGAAGGACCTTCTTGATAAGCGATTTCTTGCGCGATTTGTTTTCGCTTGCCTTTGATATGAGGGTCGCCTTCTGAGTTTTTATACTCTTGTTTGATCTCAAATTTTTCCATCATCATCTCTTTTGAGAAGTCATGTCTTTGATAAAGGAAGTCAAGGAGAGCAACGACGATAAAGAATAAACCAACTTTGATAACAACTTCCATCAAAAAAGCATAAAACACGAGCAATGAAGCCGCCATGGGCATCGAAATGGTCTTAACGAGGACGGGTAAACTATTGTACATGACCCCATAAATCAAGTAGGAAGCCACGCCGATTTTGATCATTGACTTAACCAACTCTACAAGAGTTTTCAGCTTAAATTTCGATTTTAGATTCTGGACGGGATCAAATTTTTTCGGGTCGAACTTAAAAACTTCAACGGCAAACATCGGTCCTACGATTAAGAAATTGATGATGACGCCAATAACGGCTACCGCAGCCATGACAGGGATGCTCGCGAAAAAAATCACGACGAAGGATTCCATAAAGAGTTGAGAGATTGTGATCAGCAAATTGCCTTGATCGATCATCTTGAAGGTATTGATTAAAAAGCCGCCCAAATAGTGAAAGAGGTAATGCGTCATAGCAAGGACAATGCAAATGGAAGCGATAAAAGTAAAAGCAGACGGAAGGTCTTGAGACTTTGCGACTTGCCCTTTCTTTTTGGCATCTCTTAGCTTTTTCGGTGTGGCTTTTTCGGTTTTTTCGCCCATATTTTTTGTCTCCTAGGCACAAAAATCCTTATGTTCAGCATACACTTATACACATTACTCTCTTATTTTAGTATAGCTCTATCTAATAGCGCTGTCAAGAAAAAATTAGAATTAATAATTAATATTGAGTTTATTAATAAATTTAACTAAAATTTAGCAAAATTAAGAGAATTTAGGGAATGGGAATACCGAATCCAGAATTCAGAATGGCGTATGTTGCATAAATCGGATGGCGTTCTTACAGAACTCAACACTCTCTGTTAGATTACCTAGGCCTCTCGCTTTCGCTTCGGCCTAGGCTATGATATGAAGGCCCTGCAGGCCATAAAATAATGCCTTTTAGGATTTTCAAGGGTCTGAAAGACCCTAATAACATAGCCCAGGCCGAAGCGAAAGCGAGAGGCCTGGGAAAAAAGGATAAGCAAAAGCTGAGTTCTGAAAGAACGGCATTTTTTTCATAGATTTATGCAACAACGCCATTCTGAATTCTGGATTCTGGATTCTGAATTCTTTTTGAATTCTAAATAAAAGGACTTAAAAATGGCAGGTCTTTCTTGCGGCATCGTTGGATTGCCGAATGTGGGCAAATCCACCCTATTCAACGCTTTGACATCAAATCTGGCGCCGGCGTCCAACTATCCTTTTTGCACTATCGATCCTAATATCGGCATCGTTGAAGTGTTCGATCCTCGGCTGTATGTGCTTTCCGATCTGTCCAAAAGTGAGAAAATCGTTCACGCTACCATGCAGTTTGTCGATATCGCCGGCCTGGTAGCTGGTGCCTCCCAGGGCGAGGGATTGGGCAACAAATTTTTAGCGAATATCCGCGAAACCGATGCCATCGTGCACGTTGTACGCTGCTTTGAGTCCTCTGACATTGTGCACGTCTCCGGCAAAGTCGACCCCATTAGCGATATCGAAGTGATTAATATTGAGCTGGGTTTAGCAGACCTGCAGATGGCAGAAAACTCTATCGCGCGCCTTGAAAAGCAAGTCAAAGCCAGAAAAGAACTTGTGCCTGTATTAGAGAGTCTACAGCGTATACGCGAGCATCTCAACCAAAACAAGCCTGTCAGGACATTGACTTTTACAGCTGAGGAACAGGAATTTCTCAAACCTTATCCCTTTTTGACTAATAAAAAGGTTCTTTACGCAGCCAATGTCTCAGAAAATGATCTTCCTGAGATGGAAAATGCCTATGTTCAAGCGGTGCGCGCCTATGCCGAAGCCGAAGGCAATGCTGTTATTCCTATTTGCGCCAAATTAGAAGAAGAAATTGCCCAACTGCCGGTTGAAGAGCGCAAAGAATATTTAGAAAGTTTGGGTCTCCATGAGTCTGGTTTGCAGCGCCTTATTAAGAAATCGTTCGATATGCTTGGTTTGATAACATTTTTAACCACAGGGGAAATGGAGAGCCGGGCGTGGACAATATCAAAAGGAATGACAGCCGCTGAAGCCGCCGGAAAAATTCATACAGACATACAGAAGGGATTCATTCGGGCTGAAGTTGTGGGCTACGATGATATGGTTGCCTATAAAGGACGTGTGGGTGCTCGCGAAGTGGGTAAAGCGCGTTCGGAAGGAAAAGAATATATCGTCCACGATGGCGATGTGATTTTGTTTATGCATCATTAAATTTATTGGTAAATCGTTTGGATAAGATTTCTCGTTTGTTCGTTACATGCGGTCAAGGACTTGAACCATTATTAGCTGAAGAATTGGCAGAGCTTGGTTTTTCTGAAATTTATCCCGGTTTCCGCGGGGTGATGGTAAAGGCATATCATCTCGAAGCTGTTTATCGCATCAATTATGCCTCAAGAATCGGCGGAAGGGTGCTTTTGCCGCTCTCTCAATTTCGCTGTCCCGATCCCAATGCGCTCTATCACTATGCCGAAGCCATCAATTGGAACCAATATCTCTCTCCCAAACACACCTTTGCAATTGATGCCAATGTGACCCATCCGAAGCTTCGCAATAGCCTTTACGCAGCTCAGGTTGTCAAAGATGCCATCTGTGATCAGATGCGCGAAAAAAAAGGCGCACGCCCTAATGTCGATACTAGAGATCCAGACATTCAATTAAATCTCTATATTCGCGATGGGCAAGCAACCCTCTCTTTAGATACTTCAGGGCTGTCTTTGCATAAGCGCGGTTATCGCCAAGAAACTGTAGAAGCTCCGTTGCAAGAATCCTTAGCGGCGGCATTTTTGCGCCTTGCAAAATATAAGGGCGATGAGATTATGTGCGATCCTTGCTGCGGATCGGGGACATTGCTCATTGAAGCTGCTTTAATAGCTTCTAAGACTGCTCCTGGATATCTTCGCAAAAATTGGGGATTCATGAATCTGCCTGATTTTTCGCAGCAGGATTGGTTGAAGGTCAAAGCTGAGTATGACAGCCAAAGAATCACTCTTTCCAAAGGACATTTTTTTGGCTGTGATATCAGCCAGGGGGCTGTGCGTGCAAGCAGGATTAATCTGCGTGCAGCCGGCTTTCAAGATGTCGTGGAAATTGTACAATCTGATTTTCGCGAGTATACTCCACCCTGCAGTCCCAATTTTGTGATCACAAATCCGCCGCATGGCCAGCGCTTAAGCAATCCGGCCATCTTACAATCCTTTTATCGCTCCTTGGGCGATTTCTTAAAACGCATGACAGCAAAGCCTGCCCGAGGCTTTATCTTCACCGGCAACTTAGAGCTTGCCAAAGAAGTCGGCCTTGCCGCCGAGCGCCGTTATGTCATCAATAACAGCGGGATAGACTCGCGCCTGCTTGAATTCGATCTTTATTAAACGCAAAGGCGCTAAGGCGCAAAGAGAATAAGGATTTAGAAGATCAGCAAAGGCTATTTATTCTATATTCTGTCTTCATTTTTTCTTTGCATCTTTGCGCTGTTTTTTTTAGTTAACGATAGATTTCTGTGTATTTGTTGTTAATAATTCAAACTAGATATTGTTTATTATTTGTTTGTGAAAAAATAATTTGTTATAATAATGAAAAAGATTTGTCTTTTAAGAGGCGTCAGTTATGGTTGCGAACATTGTAAAGGAAAGCTTGCAGAAATGTGATTCTTTTGACGAATTATCTTATTTGATGGATAATCTGCAGCCAAAAATTGGACGATTTGGCGGCCGACAATTTGTGATAAAAGAAAAGGAAGGCGAAGGTTATGTGAAATGGGGCGACTTAATGAAAAAAATAGATTCTCTATATATGAATGTTGTTAACGAAGAAGACCTCGAAAAAGAGAAAAAATTTTTTAGTTCGGGAATTTCCTATCTCCAAGTGATATCAAAAACCATAAATTTAAAAGGAAAAGCTGAGGAATTGGCAAACAAATCAAAGATTAAATTCTATTTGGGCAAATTTATTGAGATTCCTACTGTTATTAAAGAAGTTTTTAAAATGGTGTCTCATATATCTTCCTTTGGGAATACTTTTACTATAATGGAGTATACTTTTCTTCCAGCAGCATCTATTTTAAACGATTTATCCTCAGAAGAGATTGATAAACTTTTAAAGAGTTATAAAAACAATAACTGGGAAGAGATACGCCAATCAACTGAAAAACCTGCTTGCAATTTCTTGCATAGAAAACACATTCAATATTTTAACTTAGTATCTATAGCACACGAGACAAACAGCAATATTCCATTTACTCTCGTTAAAAAGGAATTCGATTTAAAAAATGACTTTGCAACATTGAAGGCACAAAGTGATCCCATAAAGTTTGAGTTGCTCGCTTATTGCATTTTAAGGTTCAGTAAGAGTTATGCCTTTAGCGATGAAATCATGGTTCCCTTCTTTAATGGATTGGATTGGCCGTCTCAGGACATGAAAAATGAATTTATGAGAAACTATCCGCCGCAAGAATCTTCCAGCCCAAAGCCGAGTACTGAAAAGTTTGATTTTGAATATCCATCGCACATTAGAAAAGATGCATCTATCAGCGATCTTCCGACTAAGAAAAAAATATTTTTACAACAAGCAAAGCAAGTGATTCAAAAATATTCAGCGAACGCACCCATAACCAAACGAGAAATTAATGAAGTCCTTGAAGTACTCGAAAATTTGGTTTTGGACAATAAAGGAGCAAAAGAGGACTTAATACATCGTATCAACGCATGTTTAGCTGTTAAGAAAAATTGGCTGCTCAAGAATCATCCTGATAAAGTTTTAGTTAATGATCCCAATAAAGTTGAAAAAGAAGAAGAGTTTAAGATTGGAAATATTTTGTTTAATATGCTCTCTAATTGGAAAAAATAAAAAATTTAATTAAACAGAAGCGGAGAAAATCCTATCTTTGCCTTTATGGCGAATATAGATGGCTGAGCCGATGCGATAGGCGCATTGGGCTACGCCAAGCCCTAAGATGATCCCGATACCAAGGGGTCCAAATATTCCTACAACAGCGCCCGCTGTAGCCATAGCAGAACAAAGCAGCAAGCCGGCGCTGGCACGCACTATTTCTGTCGTCGAGTGTTTCCACTGCCGTTTTTGCGCTTGCGAGGTGATGAGATTTTTTAAGGCAAGGGCGACAACCCCCGTGATGCCATAAAGAGCACCGGTGTGGAGAATATTGCTTCCTGCAATGACCCCGGCGACACAGCCGATTCCAAAGAAGCCGGCTCCAACTAAGACGCCGCTGACAACATCACTGATAACATCGCTTGCATTCATTTGATCCTCATGAAAAAGAAGCATTGTAAAGAATCAATCATTAAACGCAAAGGGGCAAAGACAAGGTAATCGCATTATAAAAATAGCTTTATACATGTTCTCTTGTTGGGGTTTAAGGGGCTCCGCCCCTTTTTGGAGTGCGTGTACGGCAATAATCGAACGCTGGAAAAAGGAGATCCGCCGTACCGCTTTGGGAATACATCTAAAGATCTGAGGTTCTCTTTTCGTTACAGTGCGAAAATTACAAAGCGGTATGGCATTCTCTTTAATCTGAAATTAGTGTAAGGCCATACGCGCACACCAAAAAGGGGCGGAGCCACTTAAACCCCAACAAGAGGGCACATCGCGTGATTTTTAAATTATTTTATCATGCGATTGCCCTGTCTTTGCGTCTTTGCGTTGAATTGTTTTCTAGTGATAGATTTCTGCGTATTTGTTGTTAAGGTAGCTGACGTAGGCGTCGGCAGAGAAAGCTTTGCCGGTGACTTTTTTGAGGAGTTCTTTGCTCGAATAGCGGCGTCCATGCTGGTGGACAGCTTCTGAAAGCCAATGGCGGATAAAGGTGAGATCGCCTTTTGCTACGCGTTTTTTCCATTCGGGAAACTCTTCTTCAAAGGCAGTGAAGAGATGCGAGGCATAAAGATTGCCGAGGGCGTAGCTTGGAAAATAGCCAAAAGCACCCATGGACCAATGGACATCTTGCAGGCAGCCCTCTGCATTATTTTTCGGTTTAATGCCTAATAGCTCTACCATTTTGCTATTCCAAGCTTCGGGTATTTCCCTTACTTTTATCGAACCTTCGATCAAACCCTTCTCAATTTCAAAACGCAAAACGACATGCAAAGGATAGGTCACTTCATCGGCTTCAACGCGAATAAAGGAGGGTTTTACGAAGTTGATAGCTCGATAAAAAGCATCTAGGGAAACGTTGTCGAGTTTTCCTTTGAAAGTTTTCTTGAGAATAGGGAGATAATATTGCCAAAAAGGTTTGCTTAAGCCGATGCGGGTTTCCCACCAGCGCGACTGACTTTCATGGATGCCGTGTGAGATCGGCTCACCAAGGGGTGACCCATAATGTTCTGCAGGGATGGCAGTATCGTAAAGGCTGTGTCCGCATTCATGCATCGTAGTCATCACATTGCTTAAGACCGAGGTTGGATGAATGCGTGTGGTGATGCGCGTGTCGCTAGGATGGCAGGAAGATGAGAAAGGATGAGTGGATAAATCAAGGCGGCCGCCCTCCATATCGAAGCCCATATCTTTGAGAATGATTTTACTAAATTCGATTTGTTTATCTTCTGGAAATTTGCCATGCAAAATTGAGTCATCGTTTTGCTTAGATGACGTAATCTTTTTTAAGAGGGGAGTGATTGATTTGCGCAAGCTGCCAAAGAGCTGCGAAACATCTTTTGTTGTGATATCGGGTTCAAAGAGGTCTAACAAGGCATCGTAGGGGTGGTCTTGATATCCGAGCAAGTCTGCTTTGCGGCGACTCATTGTGACAATTTTTTCAAGAAAAGGCGCAAACTGCTGAAAGGAGTTTTCTTTGCGAGCATGCCTCCAGACCTCTAAGGATTGTGAAACCAGTTGGGCAAATTCTTCGACGAATTTGACGGGAAGGGCTGTTTCTCTTAAGAAGTCGCGGCGCCATTCGCGCAAGGAAGCATGTTGAGGTTGGCTTAATCCTTTGGCCTTAACTTTTCCGGTTTTAAGGTCGATGAGTTTGGCAAGGGCATTTTTAAACGATTTGCCCGTTTGTTCTTCGTGGATGATGCCAGCTAAGGTTTTAAGCTGTTCTCCGCGGATAGTTGAAGCTTTTGGCGGCATGTAGGTCTCTTGATCCCATCCTAGCAAAGAAGAGATGCCTCCTAGAACCCTTGCTTTTCTGGAAATTTCCAGTACTTTTGCATAATCTTGTTTAGCAGATGTCATTGTTTTACCTTATATTTGCGGATTATATTAATTTTCTTCTTTGCGCATTTGAGCTTCTTCATGAACAAAGATCCTTTGAATGCGGGGGCCTAAGCAGGTGATGAGTTCGTAGACGATGGAATCGCCTCTGATAGCGAGGTCTTCAGGAGAAAGATAGTTCCCATATTCATCTTCGCCGAAGATTAACACAGTGTCGCCTACATTGACATTAGGGATATCGGTCACATCGACCATCATGAAGTCCATGCAAATTTTGCCAACCATAGGGGCCTTCTGTCCGCGGATGATGACGTTTCCTTTTCCGCTGTAGGTGCGGTGGAGGCCATCGAAGTATCCGATTGGCACAAGGTAGCTTCGGCCATAGCTAATTGTTTCGCCTGCTTTACAGATATTGATTCCTACGATTCGTGAAATCAAAGAAAGAGCAAGACGCAGCTCTAACGCCTTTTTCGTCGCCTCGGAGGAGTAGAGTCCAAAGACAGCAAGGCCGATGCGGACCATGTTGAAGTTAGGAAAGTGAAAGCGCATGACCCCGCCGGAGTTTGCTGCATGGGTCCAAGGGGCTTTTATGTCATGAGCTTGCAGTGTTTCAATGACTTTTTCAAAGCAACGCGCTTGAGCAAGAGTAAATCCATCGTCGGCAGGATTGTCAGCACAGGCAAAATGTGTCATGATTCCCTCTAGCTTAAGCGAAGGACAATCTAAGATTAACTTAGCCAAGCTTAAAGCCTCTTCGGGACGGCAGCCGAATCTGCTCATGCCTGTATCGATATGCAGATGAACTTTAATGACTTTATTTTGACGGCTAGCTTCGCTTGCAATAGCTTCGATGAGGTATTTATCGCTGACGCCGACTTCGAGCTCCCATTTAACAACTTTATCAGCTTCATAGATGGCAGCGTTGATGACAAAGATCGTTTGAATGACCCCGGCTCTTTTAAGGACGACCCCTTCGTCGACATAGGAGACGCCGAGGATATCGACGCCGCAGGAGACTAAAAATCTGGCCATGCGGATTTCATCGGTGCCGTAAGCTAAAGCCTTTACCATAACCATGATGCGTGTTTTGGGGGCCAGCCGATTGCGAATGGCGAGAATATTGTC
>Ga0207105_1101_pt1 | contig 20997 bp, 17 predicted proteins | sample Alteio_BWMinHeat_77_FD_153569 | JGI IMG/M metagenome (GOLD analysis project Ga0207105, IMG submission 153569) | Enriched cells from forest soil in Barre Woods Harvard Forest LTER site, Petersham, Massachusetts, United States -... | ecosystem: Environmental > Terrestrial > Soil > Temperate forest >... | reverse complement strand
AGAGAGCCCCACTGGCATGTCAATGTTCACGAACTTATTTATTGCACAGCAGGCGAAGCCATTGTCACAATCTTCGGACCAGGCGGCATGCACGAAAACTTTCTGATGAGGGTGTCATCAAGAAAGAGGACAAGGAGACTATCGCAAAGTGCATCCATTTGATGCAAAACTTTAAAACTCAAAAAGAAAAAGCTTACGGTTCGATTGCTTTCTCCAACAATCATTCTAATCAATCAATTTCCGAGATATCTTCACCTAAAACTTCTCAACCAAGTTCTGAAAAGCAGAGTTCTGCCAATGAAGAAGAGCAGACTGATAATAGCCTTTTTGCAGATAGCCTCATAAGCAAATTGAAAAATTTAGAAGACAAAGAATCCAATAAAACAAACCTCACTACTCGCGAAGAAATAATGGAAGCATTGCCTGAAGAAATCCCGCCAGAAATTGTAACAGAAGCTGAAAGAAAAGGTAGTAAACTTCTTGCAGAACACAAAGAAGTTCTTGAAAACACAGGCTTAGATGGTGTCATCAATACTGTCGCCATGTTTGCCCTCCTGTTGCAAGACGTCGGCAAAAAATTAGCTCCGGACCAAGCTGTGATTCATCTTGGGAAAAAATTCTCAGAAAATCCACAAAAGAAATTTCCTAAACTGCCCGCCACCATCGAAATTCATAAAAAGCCGGATGGCACGCAAGAAACGGTCATTAAAATTGATATGTTGGGTGAGGGAGGCTTTAAAACAGTCTCTTTAGCATGCATTTTTGAAACAGGAGAGCTTTTCGCGCGTGCTAAATCCAGAATCAAATATAAGGAATTGCCGACAATTGAAGACCTTGAAAAGGAGAAACATGCCGAACAAGCCACTAAAAACGAAGCCAAGTATTTAACCCTCCTTAAAGATGTGCCCCATATTATTCAAACCCATAGCATCACATCTTGTTCAACTCCAGTTTCTAATGATTATGTAAAAGAACACCAAATACTTCTCTTGGAATACTGTGATAAAGGAAGTTTAAACGAGCTGATAGAAAATTCCGTAATCTCTAATAGAGTCAAAAACAAAATTGCCCAGGAATTGCTAGAAGGCGTCATAGGGATGCATGCAAAAGGGGTTATCAATCGCGACTTAAAATTGGATAATATTCTTATAAAGACAGATCCTAATAATCCTAAAGAAATCAAGGTTGTCATAACAGATTTTGGTCTTGCCATTGAAAAAGATGATCCTAAGATAGAACAAGAAATTAGAGGAACCCCTCCATATATCGCCCCAGAGGTGTGGGCTCACTCTCCTAAAATAGATATTAATGATCCTGAGCGATTAAAATTAACATATGAGGATATTACCTCTAAAGTCGATGATTGGAGCGTAGGCTGCATTTTATGGAAGCTATTTACCGGCAAGGATCTCCCCTGGGAAGGGATAATGTCGCAACCCAATTGGACGGCATTTAAAGCTGGATTTGAGATGATGAGCCGCAAAAATAATCTACCAGAACCTGCTCGCGACTCCCCAGAATGGATAGCCTGGAAGATGCTGCGTCCAAATCCTAAAGATCGCATGTCTAAAGAAGAGGCTTTGTCAAGACTTAAAAACTATTTTTAAGAAAGTCTAAATTAATAGCAAAGGCGCATCTATATGAGCATTGATAAGCAACTATTTGATTCCAATATAGACTGGTCTAAAAACAACATCTATTTAGATATAAAATCGAATCAAGTCAAAACAAATCCAAAGAAGTTAAATAAATACGATGCCTCTATAGCTATACAATCGATTAAAAATTTCGTCGAAGACATGAGTAATATCAAAGAACTCAAAAAAGATGATGGGCAGCGTTTAATTCAAAATTTAACTCATTTAAAAGATGTCATCAATGAAAGGGACAAAGGCACTATCGAAAAATGCATCGGCTTAATGGAAGACTTTTATTCGCAACAAAAAATCCCTGAAAAACCACCGTTTCTAACTCGTGAAGATGTATTTAAATCTCTACCTGAAGAAATACCGTTCGAAATCATGGAAAAAGCAAAAGAAAAAGCTGACGCAATCATGGCAAAAGATGGCAAAATGATTGAACAATATGGACTAGAATACGAGATCGAAAAGATCGCAGCGTTTGTCCTCATGTTTAAAGAAGCTGCCAAGAAATTAGCTCCTGACCAACATGCCATTCATTTCGGTCAAAATTTCGCAGAAAAGTACGAACAAGTGCCGGCGGCTTATAAAGAGATGCCGGTATCCATCGAAGTTTATCGCAAGCCAGATGGAACCCTAGAAACTTTGCTTAAAATTAAACATTTAAAAAGCGGCGGTTATAAAACAGTCTCTTTGGGTTACATTTTCGAAACAGGAGAACTTATTGCCCGTGCCAAATCAAGATTTGTACATAAAGAAGCCCGAGGTGATGCGATGGCAGTGGCTAAAAAAGAAGCTTACTTTTTAACGCTCCTTAAAGATGTTCCCCATATCATTCAAACCCATAACATCACCTTTTGTTCGACACCTCTTGCTAATAAGGAGACTAAGACCCATCAAATTTTGTTATTGGAATTCTGCAACAAAGGAGACTTAAATAACGTTCTTGACGACCTTCCAGCACCCTTAAAAGGCAAAATCGCTCTTGATGTGCTGGAATGCGTCATAGAGATGCATAAGCTGGGTGTCATTCATCGCGATTTAAAGCTAGAAAATATCTTAGTCAAAGAGGATCCTAATCCCAGCAAAGAAGATCCCAGCAAAAGTATCCATATTGTCGTCACAGATTTTGGCCTGGCAATTGAAAAAAAAGATAATGCAATTTTGCAAACTCAGACAGCAGGGACACGCCAATATCAAGCTCCTGAAGTTTGGCTGAGAAGAGATGAAACTCGTGGTATTCCAATAACAGATCCCATCCTCAACAAACTAAAAAATCAGCCGATCTCATCAAAGATCGACGACTGGTCGGTCGGCTGCCTTTTGTGGGAACTCTTTACTGAAACAATACTTCCTTGGAAGGAAGAGGTTTGGGATGAAGATCCTCAAAAAGTCATTGAAGGATTTAAAATGCTCAGCAATAGAAAAACACTACCTGAGCCACCAGATCCCAATTCCCCTGCACATATCGCGTGGCGGATGCTCGATCCCGATCCCGATAAGCGCATGTCAATAGAGGATGCCCTTAAGGCACTTCAATTAATATTCCCACCAAAAAAGTAAACCTTGATTTTCTTGTGGTTGAAAGTGCGCAAATTACGAAGCCATATGGCATTCTCTTGAGAACATATTTCAAAGAAGCCAACTCTAGAATATTTCCAAAAATGTGATAGCTCCTGTATAAAGGCATTAATTTAACAGGAGCTATCATGAAGTACAAATTGCTGGGTAAAAGCGGCCTCAGAGTCTCAGAAATCTGCTTAGGCACCATGACCTTTGGGGAGGAGTTTGGCTGGGGCGAATCAAAGGAAGAAAGCCGTAAAGTCTACGAAGCCTTTCTCCAAGCCGGCGGCAACTTCTTTGATACCGCTAACTACTACACAAAAGGGACTAGCGAAAAGTTCTTAGGCGAATTCATGGCGCAAGATCGCGAACGCGTTGTCATCGCCACAAAATATTCCCTCACCACCAATCCTAAAGACCCTAATGCCTCCGGCAATCATCGCAAAAATATGACCCAAGCTCTCAACGCCAGCCTAAAACGACTTAAAACCGATTATGTCGATGTCTACTGGGTGCACGCTTGGGATTTTTTAACTCCCGTTGAAGAAGTCATGCGAGCCCTCGATGACATGGTCAGAGCAGGAAAAGTCCTGTATATCGGCATATCAGACACTCCCGCCTGGATCGTCTCGCAAGCCAATACCTTAGCTACTTTACGCGGCTGGACCCCTTTTGTGGCCTTGCAGCTCGAATACAGCCTTTTAGAGCGCACCATAGAAAGAGAGTTCCTCCCTCTTGCCAAATCCTTCGATATGGCTATCACCGCCTGGAGCCCCTTAGCCATGGGTGTCTTAACAGGGAAATATCAACAAAATGCCCCAAACGATAGCCGCTTTAAAATTAACCAACCTTGGGGAACCCTCTATCTTAACGAAAAAAACATTGAAATCGTCAACATCGTCGTCGCCATCGCAAAAGAAATTGGAAAAACTCCTGCACAAATAGCGATAAATTGGCTAAGACAACATAAACAAACAATCATTCCCATCATCGGCGCAAAACACGTCGAACAACTCAAAGATAACTTAGGCTGCCTCGACTTCGAACTTACAGACGAACAAATCGCCCGACTAAACAACGCAAGCCATATCGACCTCGGCTTCCCCCACGAATTCCTGAAAAGAGACGATTTGCGCAAAATCCTCTACGGCGAAACCTTAGACCTCATCAGCAACACTCATCAAAGGTAGATGCCGTTTGCAAAGCAAAGCGCTTAGTAAGACTAAGGGGCTTTGCCCCTTAGAATCCCCAGCAAAGGGCTTAGGCCCTTTGCAAACCCATTTCTATTTATCCATCGTCCATGAATTTGCCTTGCAGGCGGCAATAAAAAAATATGAAATTGCGGCCCGCAGGTGCCCGTTTCTCATAATACTCTCCCAAGAGAGTATTATGAATGCTTTTCGATCGATTGTTCATGCAATCGATCGATAGCTAATAAGCTATACATTATGACTTGAACTTAACGAACCCTGCAGCTAAGACATCCCATAAAGGGTTTGCAAAGGGCCTAAGCCCTTTGCTGGGGATTCTAAGGGGCAAAGCCCCTTAGTCTTAGTAAGCCTTTGCCATGTAAGCTTGTATTACATCATCGCTTATTATTCTAAGACAGGTTCTTCAACGGGTTGACGGCTATTTTTCCAAGCTAAAGCTTCGCCTAAGCAGTATCCTAAGAACGATAGAGCTAAGCTAGCAATTTCTTTGGGGATAGGAATGGAAACAAAGCGGAAGATAACGTAGCCGATGGCGCCGAAAGCGATGGCGCCGATGGCAGCGGACATATTGCCTTTGCGTTTGAAGATAGCAGCGAAGACGGGCACAAAGAGGCAGCAGACGGAGAGCTCGTAGGTAGCGATCATGAGATCGACGACATTATTAAAGTAAAACGAGCAGAAGATGCCTAAGACAGCGATAGCCGCTGTGATCCATTGAGCTGATTTCACCGTTTGTGATTTTGAGAAGAATGAGAGTTTAAAGTCTTGGGTTAAATTGGAGCTGATGGCATTGATTAAAGAATCGGCAGTGGAGATGATAGCAGCCATGACAGCGCAGCCGACTAAGGCGGCGATGACAGGGTTTGTCGCCTCTTTGACCACCGTCATAAAGACGCTGGCATCTTTGGCAACTTCGATACCGGAAGCTTTTCCGAAGACGCCAAGATAGACGGGGATGATCGCCAGAGTAAATGTCACGATGGCAGCGCAGGCGGCGGCGGTGGTGACAACTTTTCCGGACTTGGCAGCGAAGCAGCGTTGGCCCATATCTTGTTCAATCACCATGAAGAGCAGGGGCATCAGGAGCCATCCGCACAATTTCTCTGAGCTCATTTCGAAGCTTTGGCCATTGAATCCTGAGGTGATAGCCTGTTCAGCGGTCCAGGGGTTGGATGCAAAAGCAAAAGCAAAACATAAGACAAAGATGACCATAAAAAAGGCCGCTTGAATGATGTCAGTGGCAACAACAGCTTGCAATCCTCCGACGACGGTGTAGAGGATCACGATAGCCCAGAAGCCGAAGAAGATATAATTTTGTTCGACGCCTAAGCTGATCATGAATTTTTTTGAAGCGACAATTTGCGCAACAAAAATGAGAAACAGAGAAATAATTGAAAGGGAGGAAGCAATTTGTTTAAGACGAGGAGAGTTGTAAACCACTTCAAAGAGCTGAGCTATTGTTGAGACACCATAGGCATTGAGTTTTTTACCGATGCCTAAGGCCAGGAGGACGAAGCCCAGGCTTTGTCCCAGAGGATAGAGGATGACATACCAGCCATAGCGATAAGCTTCATCGGAAGAGCCTAGAATCAAACCTCCGCCAATCTGAGTAGCTACTAGCGTCATCATCAGAGGAAAGAAACCGACGCCTTTGCCGGCTAAGTAATAGTCATCTTGATTTTTTAAGTTTTTTAAAGCTTTGCTGCCCACTACCAGGCATATGGCTTGGAGCACAAAAAGTGCTGTAATAAATATTGCAAAATTCATTTTTCAACTCTTTTCTTTAGTAATTTTTCCATCATTATCATATTGCTTCGCATAACTTGGCGAAGGCTTGTGGATACAACATGTGTATTAGTAAATTGTTGACTTGCCAACTTTAAGCCGGGATTGGGCTAAAAGATTAGCTATGATGGCGGGAATGATGATGATGGTGATGAACAGAAGCAAAACGGATAGCATTTAAAAAGCTCTTACAACCCGATGACAAAGGACAACTGCTTTTTTTCATAAAAAAAACTCCTGCTCATAATATAAAGACTAAAAGTCTATTTTAACTAAATTTTATTTTTTCTGCAAGAGAGAAAAATTATCTGGATGAAATTCAAGAGTTCTGTTATAGTTCTCCTTTTAAAACCAAAAGTAATATTATGAAAGAACACCCATCAATAGTTAACGACTCAGTAAAAACATCTCCTTGCTCAGCTTTTGGCATTCTTCTTTCCCTCTCTCTTCTGCTTCTTAGCCTTTAAGGCTAACAATACTCAAACTTTAAATCACTACACTCTATTTAACAAATTAAACCACAGCCAAAGCTGTGAAGTCACGTTATAAATTGTTTACTTTTGCGAGGTTTTACAATGTCTAGCCAATCGAATACCTGGAAATCCCAATCTGGATACATTTGGTCCATGATTGGCTCTGCCGTCGGATTCGCCAATATCTTAAGTTTCAGCGCTCAAGCCTACAAAAATGGCGGCGGCGCCTTTTTAATTCCCTATTTTTTAGCTCTCTTTGTTTTAGGAATACCGATGCTGATCCTTGAAGGCGTCGTAGGTCACCGCTGGAAGCAGCCTCTTGTGGGCGCCTTCGGCACCGTTTGGGGCAAAATCGGCAAAACGTTGGGATGGCTAGCCGTACTGGCCTGCCTGACAATCGGCGGTTTTTACATTGTCCTCACGGGATACTCCGTTGCCTACACATACTTCGCTGCCTTCAATCAAATCCCCGAAGATTCAAAGTCTTTTTTCATTCATACTTTTTTACAAAGCACCAATGGCATCACCGAATTTGGATCTTTTTCATCGATGATCTTCTTTGCTACCACCGCAGTGGGATTAGTGACTTGGATGGTCCTGGTCCGCAATGTAAAAGATGGAATAGAACGCGTATGCACACTCTTTATGCCATTGCTCGCAGTGATTATGACTTTATTTGCCATCGCTGTTTGCTTCTTGCCAGGCGGATTAAATGGACTCATCTACTACCTAACGCCGGATTTCAGCAAACTGACAAGCGTTTCGCTGTGGCGTGATGTCTTTGGCCAGCTTTTTTTTAGCCTCTCTTTAGGACTTGGCATCATCGTAGGCTACTCAAGGCACACTGGACAAACCATGAATATAGCGAAAGCGATGTTATATGTAGCCTTAGGCGACTTCGCCGTCTCCTTTATTGCCGGCTTTGCTATCTTCGGCTGCCTAGCCCATATCAGCAGCGTGCAAAATGTTCCTTTCGATGCTATTCTTTCTAGCGACTCCACCTTTGAAATCGGCTTCATCTTATTTCCGACCATTCTCAATTTCTTCGGTCCTATCTTCTCACAAGTTATCGGTACCATATTTTTCTTTTGCCTCTTCATAGCCGGAATTACGGGCGTGTTTTCCATCGTAGAAAGCATTGCAGGAAATATCGAATGGGAGTTTAAAACCTCGCGCCGCACCGCTGTGACTATTACGATAGCTCTTCTTCTGCTCTTAGCAGCCGTCTTCAGCATGGGTAATGCCTCTCATCTTATCGATGCCCTTGTCCCCATGGTCGTAGGCACGAATATGTTAATCGGCGGATTAGCTTTGATTGTCGCTTTCCAATATATCTATCCTTTAAAAATCAGCGACAGCCGTTTTTCTTTTTATGCCATCTGCTTGCGATATGTTGCCCCTATTTTGCTCACGCTAATATTAATCGGCAACTTATCGGAGGAATGGCATTCGTTCGATTTAGCAAAGATTTTACGCTGGGCATGGTTTGCCATAGCTCTCATCTTCTCTGTTATTATGGCTGAGTATGCCGGCCGCAAAAAATCGGCTACGGCTTTGGAAACCATTTATAAAACGTAATGACGTTGCATAAATCTATTCCCCATTCGGGGAATGCGTTGGTAGCCTCGGGTTTTCAACCCGAGGTGTCGTAAAAAAAAGAGTTGCGTCTCGTTAGAGCCGCAAGATATGCGCGAGTAAAAAACATTCGTTTCGACTCAATTTCTTGTGACCCTACGGGGCACAACGCCCTTTTGCATATACCTCGGGTTTCAACCCGAGGCTACCCGCGTTTTCCCCGATGGGGAATAGATTTATGCAACATAATGTAATTGCGGGAAGCTACGAAACCCCCGGCTAACTTCTGTAGCCGCTGCCGCGGCAATATTTTATTCGGTAATATTGTTTGAAATCCTACTGATTATTTGCCTTCATTTTGTATTCCGTTGGAACACAACTGCAGCCAATAGGCTCTCATTGACTTTGAGAAGCATCTTGCAAGGTGCTCTAAATGCAGAGGCTTTGTTGTGGTATTGAAGTGTTCGGTATCAACAAAAGCGATTTTTCCATCGCGGGAAAACGGGATGTTGTCGATGTAGACTGAGTCGACGAGTTTATCCTCTCTTAATACCGTATAAAGAGCTTCTAATATTTTTTTAGTAATTAGCCGTTTGTAGGCAGCTTCGTTATCGGCGAACGAGAGAATCTTCATATTTTCGACGACGAGAACGAAATTTTTTCGAAAATAGCCCTCCTCTTGTGGTGGCGATGGTTCGGCAGGCAGAGGATAGATCCATTTCTTGGGCACTTTCATGATGCCCTGATAGCCAAACTTGTCGATAGTATTCTGAATATAACGTGCGCCGATAGCTCGATGAGTCAACGCTAACCATTCCGGAATATTTGTCGTATCGAGGTAAGCCTTAATCAAATAACCAGGAATGCTTTTATGTTTGGTAACTATCATTCCCTTGTACCCTGGAACAGGATTGCTGAAGCCCGCTTGACGCATAGCTTTGACAGAACGAAGAGCTCTTGAACTTGAAAAGATCTTATCTAACGCTTCTTTAGCAGGATGATCATCGGGAATAAGATAGGGAGTGACATGCTGCCAAATATCATCGGAAATATAGGGATTATTTAGCGAGCGCGAGACAAGATGGTGGTCTGCATCAAAAAAACCATCTTGCTGCATTTGCAAGATATGATTGTAAGCCTCAAGCTGATCACTTTCAGACGCCCGATAGTCAAAATCCCTTTCATCGCAGCTTTGCCGATAAAAAAATTCCTCCTCATCCAACTCTTCAAATGCGGAGATTGGCTGGTAATAAAGCGAAGGAAATTCAGCGGCAAACGCTACTTGAAAGCAACCGGCTAAACAAAAGAATGCAGCTATTTTTTTTAACATCATCCACTCCTAAAAAGCGGTGAGTTATAACAATAAAGATTTTTTAATCAAAGAAAAAATTAAACTTCCCAAAAAATGGCATATCTTTTAAAATTTAAAGATAATATATTAAAAACAGAAATATTTAATTTTTAATGAGGGTTTAATTATGAAATATAAATTATTAGCTACATCAATTTTTTTAGGATGCTTATGTTTGTTTAGCATCAGCTTTTCTTCCGCCGAAGCAAGACATCATCATTGCGGCAGAAGCAGCTTTTCTATAAACATTGGCGCTGCTGCACGGCCTTGCCCTGAAACCTACGTCGTACGCCACTATCAACCCTGCAACCGCGTCCTCGTACACTCCTACCCTATGGATCAGGTCGTTGTTTATCCCGCTCCTTACTATGAAGAAGTTGTCGTATATCCTAGCCGCCCTGTCGTTCAAACAGGTTTTTCTTTTGGCTGGTTCTGGCGTTAATTAAAATTAAAGCAATCTAGTGCTCTAACTAGCACTAGATTGCTTTATTTCTATCTAAGGCATCTTCGCTGTGGCCTCATGAAGCAACAACTTAGTATCAATGCCTTCTTTTAAACTTGAGACTATCAACGCCATCGCTGCGGAATTGTCGCCAACTCCCGGGATGATGACGTCAGCAAAGCTTTTGCTTGGCTCGACAAACTGCAAATGCATCGGCTTCACCGTTGTCAGATACTGCGACTGCACGCTGAAAAAATCACGACCTCTCTCGTGAATATCACGCTCTATTCTGCGCAAAAGCCTAACATCATCGTCAGCATCAATGTATATTTTAAGATCGAAAAGATCTCTCACTTCAGGTATTGCAAGGAGCAAAATCCCTTCGACGATGATCACTCTTGCAGGTTGAACTGCAACAAAATGAGATTCGCGAGAATGCGTTTTAAAATTATAAACGGGTTTACGTATCTCTTTGTTGTTTTTCAAATCAATTAAATGAGTCCGCAGAAGAGCAAAATCCAATGAATCGGGGTGATCAAAATTTGTTTGCGCGCGTTTTTCTAATGAAAGTCCCTGAAGATCTTTGTAGTAGGAATCTTGTTCGATCAAAATAGCTTGCTTGCCAAAAGCTTCTTGCAGCTTGCGAGCTAATGTCGTTTTTCCCGAACCTGTTCCACCTACAATCCCGATTAAAATGTGTTCATCTGCTGATAATAAATTAATGCATACGATGGCAAGCAATGTTAAAATCCGTAACATATTTCTCCTATTTATTTTTACTAATTAAAAAACTCTAAGATACTCTCTTAAGAGCAATGCAAGAGATCTCAATCAAAGCTCCTAGAGGCAATTCCGCGACTTGAATCGTCTGCCTTGCCGGTGCGGCAGGGCCGGTAAACCTCTTGGCATATTCTTCATTCATTTCAGCGAAATCGCGTTTTAAATCTTTAAGGAATACATCCGTGCGCACAACGTGCTGCAAACTGCTCCCGGCTGCTTGTAAAATTGCTTCCATGTTATCGATGACACGCTTGGTTAATGCCTTGATGTCACCTTCAACCAATTTTGCTGTCTGGGGATCGACAGGCAGCTGGCCTGAAACGAAAATGAATTGTGCGTCTGAAGACGCTAATATTCCCTGGGAATAGGGTCCTATGGCTTTTGGGGCTTGCGCCGTATCGATTTTTTCTTTCTCCGACATAAATACTCCTAAAAAATATTTCTCCGATATTTTTGTGGAATGGTCTGTTTTTGTGAAGCTAAAATACGCGTTTATCGATAGGCAGCCTCACGGAACATCATGGAAAAACGATGGCGGAGCTTGAAATTTAGTGATCTTTATTATACAGATGATGATTACCAAAAATTTCATTTTACAGAGAGTATTTTGATCATCACACTGAACATGCACGCAAACTACTTGATACCCGACACAAAAAAAGATTTTCCAACGAGCCCCAAACTCACATAAGGAGAGACTTTTATGAATACAAGCACACTCTTTAGCCAAAGTGCCCGCCAGCAAATTGCTCAATATCTTTCACAATTAGTTGCTGATACCTATCTCCTATATATTAAAACTCAAAACTTCCATTGGAATGTCATCGATCCTCGATTTCACTCCTTGCACGAGATGTTCGACGATCAATATAAACAGCTTGCTGAAGCTATCGATGAAATCGCCGAACGCATCAGAGCCTTAGAAAGCAAAGCCCCGGGCTCCATGCGCCAATTTCTTGAATTGACATCATTAAACGAGTCCGATGCCAATCTCACTGCCGATAAAATGATCGAAGAACTTTTAAGCGACCATGAGCAGATTGCCCAGTCCATTCGTCCCCATATCGAAGAGACAAGCACGCTTGGCGACGAAGGAACTGCTGATATGCTCATTCAACGGCTAAAATATCACGAAAGGACTGCCTGGATGCTGCGAAGCCATTTACATCAACACAAATCCAAAAGCTAAAGGAAGACAATTTATGGAAGCGATAATCATCAAAGAATTTGGTGGTGTTGAAAAACTTCAACTTACCACTGTTCCCACTCCAAAACCCACTGACAACGAGGTATTAATCGAAATCCACGACAGCGGCGTCAACCCGGTCGACTGGAAAATCCGCGAAGGCCTACTCAAAAGCCGCCTGCCGCATGAGTTTCCTCTCATCTTAGGATGGGAAGCCGCGGGACGCGTCGATGCCATCGGAAAAAAGGTCAAAAACTTCAAAGTCGGCGATGAAGTCTATGCCTATTGCCGTAAACCCACCGTTAAAGAAGGCACCTATGCCGAATATATCTGCCTGGATGCCCAAAACGTTGCGCTAAAACCCAAATCGCTTTCTTATGCCCAAGCAGCTTCTATTCCTCTAGCAGGCCTCACAGCTTGGCAGTCGCTTTTTGACTCGGCCAATTTGCAAAAAGGCGAAACAGTCCTTATTCATGCCGGCGCCGGCGGCGTTGGCGGCTTTGCCATCCAGTTCGCTAAAAATGCCGGTGCTACGGTGTACACCACAGCGGGTCAGGAAAATCACGACTACGTGAAAAAACTTGGCGCCGATGAAGCTATCGATTACAAAAAAGAAAATTTTGCTTCTAAGATGAAAACTTTGTGTCCAAAAGGCGTCGATGTCATTTTTGACACTGTCGGAGGAAAAACATTTCACGATAGCTTAGCCCTGCTGAAGCCCGGTGGCCGCATCGTCAGCTTGCTTGAGCACCTCGAGCCTGCTGATGCTGCTAAACGCAACATCAAAGCCTCCTACGTTTTTGTTAGCCCTAATGCCATGCAACTAAAACAAATTGGCGATCTCATCAACAAAGGCAAAGTTAAAACGCCAAAGATTGAAGAGATCCCTTTGAACCAAGCGGCAGAAGCTCTTGAAAAAATCCGCAAAGGCCATACCTGCGGAAAAATTGTTCTGAAAGTCAAATAGGAAGACAGAATCCAGAAGACAGAATCCAGAAGACAGAATTCAGAATCCAGAATTCAGAATTCAGAATGAAGACAGGTAGTCGGTAGGAATCCGCGATTCAAAAATTGCATTGCAGGATTTTTCCCCATCGGGGAAGGCGTAGGTAGCCTCGGGTTTTCAACCCGAGGTGCCTAGATTCAAATTGTTGCGTCTCGTTAGAGCCGCAAGATAGACGTTGAACAAAAAATTCGTTTAGGCTAATTTCCTTGCGACCCTAGCGGGGCGCAAATGCCCCTTTACAATATCCCTCGGGTTGAAACCCGAGGCTACCCACGCCTTCCCCGATGGGGAAAAATCCTGCAATGCAATTTTTGAATCGCGGATTCCTACCGACTACTGGCTACCGACTACTGGCTACCTGTCTTCATTCTGGATTCTGGATTCTGGATTCTGAATTCTGTCTTCCTACTAGCTACTTCTTTTTGTCTAGCTGGGGCTGCATCACATGAAATTGCTCTCCGATGGTCAGCAATAACTGCTCTTCTAAATGCTTGGCGAGCTCGGGATGATGCTTGTGCAGCCATTTCCTAAACTTATAGGTTTTATTGAATAGCTCCTGGTTGGCAACTTCTGACTTCTTAATCTCTTCGTTATGCACAAATTGGCCTACGTCGATATGGATAGGGTCGCCTTCAAACACACCTGTATTTTGCATCAAAGCATGATCATTATCAGCAAGTCCGCGCTCATATTCGGAAAGCACAAGTTTCACAAGACGCGTCAAAAGGCCTTTGGCTTCTTCTGCCTTGCCGGCTTCCATCATTTGATTTAAGGTCGCACAAAGCATCTTGGCGCGCTTTTGAATCAAAAATTCCATGTCATCTAAGTTCAGATGATGCTCAAAGCCCATTTTATCAACGATTGTGAGCGTTTTATTTAAATCGTCGGTTTTATTTAAATGGACATAGACAAGGCCAGTCTCTGGCCTAAGTTCTTCAAAAGCAATTTTCCAGCTCGTAAAAATCGCTTCCAGCTTTTTTTGTTTCTTATCGATTTTTCCTAGGCGATAACTATCAACGGCGGGAATAAAAGCAAAGTAATCGAGCCACAGCTGAGGGGTAAAGCGTTGATATTTAAAAAACTTTAGCACATATTTTCCATCGTCGCTTGCAAAGACATAGGACTGGCATCCTTTGCCAAGATATGTGAACTTCTGATCCAAAATAGCGTTAAAAACATCTTTTTCTTGTGGAGATAGAGGTTTTGTGTCCCAGCGCGCATCGTAGGCTAGCGTAGAACTGATGTTTCCGATGGTAAAGCCGCCTGTCACGCCATAATAAAGACGGCTTGCCCCATAAAGGGCTGCTAAAAATACACACGCGTAAAGCAGAATTCTGATGATTTTTTTCATAAGCAATCGCACTCTAATCGGTTAAATGATTAAGTTTCATTTCAAAGTAAGGAAGCAACTCAGGATAGTGTTTATTGAGCCATTTGCGGAAATATTCGCTTTTATAAATCATAGCTTCTTGATAGACGGAAGGTTTTGCATAAGAGTCGTCTTTGATAAAACGGCCGATATCGATATGGATGACCTTGCCGTTCAATAGGCCTGCATTGCGGGCAATATGGCGGTCATCTTCAGCAAATCCCCTCTTATTTTCGGCAATATAAAAATCGATAAGGTCATCGAGCACTTTTTCAGCTGATATCATATTGTGCTGGGCCATATAATTTGTAATCACATCGGCGATGACATCGCCTTTTTTCTGCACTAAAAAGACGACTTCATCAAGGTCTATGACGTGGCCAACCCCTATTTTGTCGGTGATGATGAGCTTTTTATTGAGATGATGGCTTTGATTGAGGTGAACGTACACTAAGCCAGTTTCATTTTTTAGCTCTTCAAAGGCAATTTTCCAGCTATTGAAGATCTCTTCCAGCCTTTTTCTGCGCTCTTGTAGTTTTGTCTGGCGATAATGCTCTAAAGGCGGAAAGGGTAGCGAAGTCTTTGTCAGCAACGCTGGCAGGCGCAGTTTTTGAAATTTTAGGAATTTGATCACATAACGCTGATCTTGGCTTTCAAAGACATAGGCTTGATGGCCCTTGGCGAGATAGGTATAAGGCTGGTCTAATGCAGCCTCGAGCTCATGCTGCTCTAAATCTGTCAATGGCCTGATTTCCCATTCTCCCTGATAGGGCTCATCAGAGGTAATATGACTAATAAAAAAACCGTCATTGAGATTCCAGTAAAGGCGAGCAATACCCGCTCCTGCAAGAATAGCCAATATAACTGCCACCAATAGCCACCAGAACTTGCCTTTTATCTTGTACACTATGCCTAGCATGCATCCTTTCCTCGTTTCGCACAAAAATCATAAATTATCTGCATTTCTCAGGCAATCATGAACTCATTAAATAGGCGCAAAAAAACAAAAAAAAACCCGCTAACGCCATTGGCGTTAACGGGTAATAAAAAATTTACAAAATAGAGGCTCTTATTATTTTACCAAGTCTTTAAGGGCTTCGTCGATGGCATTTTTAAATTGATCCGGTTGCGCAGCCGCTAATGCCTTCTTAATATCCTCTTCTGATGCCCCTGGAGCCAGTTTTTTTCCGACAGAAGTTTTAAAATCATCTTTTTTCAGTTCTCGCAGTTGAGCTTTAAGATCTTTAATTTGATCCTTTGGTAATTTCTCGATAGTGCCATCTGGAAGTGTCTTACCAACAATTAAGTTCAATTTTTCCTCTTGGGCTAGAATCAATGCTTTATTTACTGGTAAGAGTTTAGAGTTTTTTAATGCATCATCGATTCTCGTTCTTTCTAGATTTTCCCAATCTCGTTCTGGATTGGCCGCTCCAGTATCAGTTACTATTGTACCTTTGTGAAGTTCTTTTGCTTTTTTCTTTAATGCGCGAGTTATTTTTTCTTGTTCGGTAAGACCTTCTTCATCTTTGCCTTTGTTTTTGAGGTGTTGAATACGGTCTTCCTCATCTTTTTTCAGTTCCTCTGGAGTCATTTTTGGTTTCAGTTTTACACCTTGATGGATCTGTTTTAAAAGGTCATTTTTTGCTAACTTCGCCTCGCGTTCAGCATCAATTTCCTCAGAAGTTTTCGGCTTGAAGTCTTTTTGTTTCGCCTGCATTTCGTCTAAAAACGAACTTCCTGTTTTATCGTCAGCGCCGTTTGAGGGTTGCTTCGGAGGTTGCTTGATGGGGGGCTTAGATGGAGGTGGTGAACCAGGAGGTGGAGGTGGTGTTGGACCAGGAGGAGATGGTGGAGTTTCATCTGGGGCTTTGGCTTCGTCAGGTGTTTCGGTTTCATCCGTTGGCTCAGTCTTGCCTTTTGCACCATCGGTTTCATCAGGTGGAGTTTCAACCTTTGGACGCTCTACTTTAGTTTTGTCCTCTGCAGGCTTAGTCCGTTGCTGTTTTCCGGGTAATCCCAATATCTCATTTTTAATCTGCTCACACTCTTTGACTTTCGCTGCATATTTTTTATCACTCAGATGACTTTTAAATACTTTAAACAAATTTTCGAGACCTTCCTTTTCTTCTTTAGTAAATGCTTTGTGGGAAGGATCATTAAATGATTTTTGTGCTATGAGAAGAGCAGCCTGGGCGGTTTTAACAACTAAATCAGGAGCCCCTTTAATAGTTATTGCCGGTCCTAGCCTAAGTTTAATAAAGAGATTATTGAGGGCTATAATAAATCTGCCTTTCAATGTGTGGCGAGCTACATCTTTACAAGCCACTTGATAGTTGGTCTTTAAATCATCAATCGCCCCACTGAGTGGAGTCGCCTCTTTTCCATTAACCCTTGTCATAATCTCCTCCTTGTCTTCACTGCTTTCTTTAATTATACGACAACTTCATAAAATGAACAATTAAAAACAACTAACATTCCCAACTCACAAACAAATTAAAATAATAAAGCAGCACCCTTTAGACTCAAAAACATTATTATAAAGGACTTACATTCTAAAATAGATCAAGGCTATGTTTCTGTTATTTTTAATTGGCATAGCAGGAATAATTAATTAAAAAACCCGATCTTATCGATCGGGTTTTGTAAAAAATGCGATTGCACTCTTTTTATTTCGGAACCTCAATTTTTTGTCTTTGTTTTGCAAGCCTGTCCTGCAGTTCCGAAGTAGTGTCTGATTTTTTGAGAGGCTCTGTTTTTTTAAGATTTGGATCCGATTTTTTTAAATTAGCTTTCATGTCTGCTATGCTTTTATGATTAATTTTTCCAGTAGGGTTGGACTCAGAGGACTCTGGTTTTGGTGGAACTTTGGGTTTAACGGAGTTTGGTTTTGGAGGTTTTACTGGTGGCGGATTTAATGGAGGAGCTGAAGGAGCTTCCGCGGAAATGAGTACAGGACCATCGGGATTGTCATTTGCCAAAGGTTGATTTGGCAGATTTGGATGAGTTAAAGCCCCATTGTCGCTGATAGGTTCTGGTACAGTCACATTTACAGTTCCATTATTTTGTCTGTTGGATGGTAGCACTTGCAGCTTTCCAATGAGATTATCGATGTTTTTAACAGCAGTCTGTTTAGCTGTGCTAATGGATTGGTTTTTTGTCTTTTTCTTGGAGATTTTATCGCGCAATCCTTCCATAAACTGCGTTGCCGCTGTCAATTCATCATCTTTTAAGGCTTGTGTTTTTGCCTGAATTTCACAAGCTTTGTAAGCAGCTTCAACAACTTTATCTAAGCGAGTATGGGTAGGATCCCATTTGCCCCCCGAGATTGCACCGAAGAAGTTTCTGAGGAACTTCACAAGTTTGCCATGAAATGATTTTTTAGCAATGATTGCAAATTGATCCGTCACAAATGAGTCTTTCATCGCCTTGGGCAATTGCAGAATCCCGTTGTGAAAATTTTGTCCAGTTAATGAAACTTTAACCATGTTTTCCCCCCTTATCATGAGCCTTAATTTTTATTATTAGATAAAACTAATAAACTATATAAAATTGGGTAAAAGTTTAATCAAAAACCACAAATATGTCAACATCATAATTCAAAAAAGACCAAACTAAACCTTTTTACTCAATTAATTTTTAATGAATTTTCTCAATTTGGATGGTGCTTTGTATAAATGCACAAGATGCAGCAAATTCAACCTTGATGTTGTTCTTATGGTGGTGTGAAAAATCACTTAAGCATTCAGTCGCCCTTCGTTTTCACTATGCTTTAGAGCCATTTTACTCTCGGTTCTTGGACATACTTAACGTCTTTTTGCCCTAAGTCCGGAGTGAAAACGGAGGACGACCCGATTACAGCCCACAGTGACTGAAGCGATTAGCGAAGGAACTGTGGGACAGAAACGCCAAAGGGGTGGAGCCCGGAGCGGATGCGAAGGGCGACTGAATGCTTAAGTGATTTTTTCATAACCCCGTCAAGAGGACATTATTTTGACAGCACTTATGAAACTGTGAAAAAAGCGATGCAAAATAAAAAAAAAAGTGCTAAGTAACGTTCTAGCTATCAAACTTGAGGAGAGGAATGCCAAGAAACTACCCAGCGCTTAAAGGAAATCTATTAGGTCTTTGGAGCTATTCACAAAAATTCTTGATCGTATGCGCTTTCTTTATCGCCGCCATTGTTGTCGCTGTGTACTTCATGGTTAAAGCACAAAATGAGATCATTTATCCTACAGAGCTTGAATTACAAGGAATCAAATATCATCACCTTCTGCGACAGCTGCAGGAAAAAATCCCTAAACATCAATTGCTTGCTCGGCGCTACCTTGCCGAAGATCATTCCTTAAGAAATGAACTTCTTGCTCTGCAATCACAAATTAATACCGATTTTCAAAACCTACAAATCTTCGCTGAAGAGCACGAACACTCCACAAACAGCCTCAACTATAATGTTCAACAACGTGAGTCGTCTAATTTGAAACCGCAAGAATTAGAAAAGTCCTGGATTGAAATTACCCAGAAGGTTTTCAACCTAACACAGGAAGCTAGCGATGGCGCCCATACGTCTTTGTTAAATAGCCTTCGTCTTTTTACAACGTATATTAGCGATGCGACACTTACGCAAGACCCTGGCAAAACCACCTATTTTTTGCTTAACATCTTGGTAAACTATCTCCCCAATGCTCAAGAGGCTATTACTGAGATCATGAATTTGAGCGAACGCCTGAAAAAGGAGAAATCTTTGACCTCGGAGCAGCGTGAAAACCTAATTTCACTCATTGCCCGTTTATCTTTTAATAGTGAAAATATTAAAAAAAATCTCAATGAAGCTATTCTCACTGAACACAATTTGGAAGGAAACGAGGAGACGGTAAATAAATTAAATGATGTCTTGAAAGAATTTACTGAAGCAGAACAGATTTTTATCGCGACAGCTAACGAGAAAATCTTACATGCCTCAGAGCTTGGTGAAAATCTTCCTCCATTCATATTACTCGGAACTAAAGCTCTCGATGTGAGTTACACCCTTTGGGATTTTACATATGAAGAAATCAACAATCTTTTAATTCAACGCATTGAAAGACTTCGCATGCAGCAATTTATCAGCTTAATTTCTGCAGCGCTCTTGACTCTTATTGGAATCGTTTTAGGATTGCATCTGATTAATTCCATTATCAAACCGCTCAAAGTATTAGCATCGTCGGCAAAGCATCTGACTTTAGGAGATCTCTCCATACGCGTTCCTATTTTTAATGATGATGAAGTTGGCCAAGTCAGTGTAGCCTTTAATCAGATAGCCGAATCTTTTCAAGAACTTATTGGCCAATTTCAAAGAGCTGGAATACAACTTACCACTTCCACGACGGAAATTGCAGCTGCAGCTAAGCAGCAGGAAGCCACCGTTGTAGAACAAGAAGCTACGACCAAACAGATTGCAGCAACAGCTAGGGAAATATCCACGACGGCAAAAGACTTTGCGAGAACGATGAATGAGGTCAGCAGCACCGCTGAACAGACGTCGGCCTTAGCCTCGTTAGGAAAAGCTGGGCTCAGCCAAATGGAATCGATCATGCGCCAGATGGTGGAAGCTTCTGCAAATATTGCTTCAAAGTTGGCGGTATTGAATGAAAAAGCCGGCACCATCACAAGTGTGATTACGACGATTACTAAAGTCGCTGATCAAACGAATTTGCTTTCTTTAAATGCTTCCATAGAAGCTGAAAAAGCAGGCGAACACGGCAGAAGCTTCTCGGTTATTGCAAGAGAGATTCGCAGACTCGCCGACCAAACGGCCAATGCCACTCTCGACATCGAAAAAATGGTCAATGAGATGGTGTCGGCCGTTTCCGCCGGTGTTATGGGTGTAGACAAATTTACCGAGGAGATCCATACAGGCGTAGGCCAAGCCTCTACCGTCAGCGAACAACTGTCGAAAATCATCGAACAAGTTCAGCAGCAAACATCAAGCTTTGAAACAGTCAACCAAGGCATGCAAGCTCAGACGTTAGGCGCCGAACAAATCAACGAATCAATAAATCAATTAAGCGAATCGGCACAACAAGCAACAGAATCGATACGTCAATTTCATAGAGCCATTGAGCAGCTAAACAATGCGGCCAAAGAGATGCAAAGCGCCGTTGCAAAAATAAAACGTTAAAAAGACTTCTTTCGAAACTCCATTTGATTATTAAAATGACCCTTCTTTGCCTTTTTTTAGTTCTTGCTAGCCAAGCAGAGGCAATCTACGCATCGCCTTCTTGGGATGGCGTTAACTTGGAAAATCGATCGCGGTATCATAGCAAAGCTAAAAACGTCAATTTTTTCGATGAAACCGACAATGCTTCTTTTTCCCAACAAAATATTGAAACAAAAGAAGATGCGTTAATTAAAAGCTCTCCTGAAAATAATCTCGGGATTTTGAATGTAATCAAAGGCGTTCGAAGATACGCTGATAACAGTAATTTCGTTAGCGTATACCATAGAAAAGAACTTTTTGTTCCAGCAGTACCACCCAATATATCTGGGCGAGGCCATGGTTTCCTCCCTGCCAAAGACCCCCAAGGCAACATATTTCATCGCCTTGTCTTAACAGACGACTATCCATCAGGAAAAACAC
>Ga0207105_1100_pt1 | contig 21015 bp, 19 predicted proteins | sample Alteio_BWMinHeat_77_FD_153569 | JGI IMG/M metagenome (GOLD analysis project Ga0207105, IMG submission 153569) | Enriched cells from forest soil in Barre Woods Harvard Forest LTER site, Petersham, Massachusetts, United States -... | ecosystem: Environmental > Terrestrial > Soil > Temperate forest >... | reverse complement strand
GATAGGTCTCATGATCGGACATCAGAAGATCTTCCGCTTTCTCGGTCTCGAGGGTCTCGAGCATCTCTTGGCTGACAACGTCGCCTTCGCGAAGGATGACGTCGCCTGTTTTGCGGTGGAGGATCGACCCCGGGGCAGGTTCTCCTAGGAGGAGCGCTCCCAGCTTCTCGTGGAACTCGATCATGAGCTCGGCTTCTTTCGCTTTGAACTCCGAGTGGATGTCTTTAATGCGGGACGCTTCTTCGACCAGCTCGTCGTCTGTTTTGGACAGGCGGTCGCGGCGGCTGAAGACTTTGACGTCCATGACTACCCCTTCCGTTCCTGGTGGCACGGTGAGGGACGCATCTTTGACGTCTGCCGCTTTCTCGCCGAAGATGGCGCGCAGCAGCCGCTCTTCAGGCGCCAGCTCAGTCTCAGATTTTGGGGTGATCTTCCCGACGAGGATATCCCCCGGCTTCACTTCGGCGCCGATGCGGATGATCCCATCTTCCCCGAGGTTCGCGAGCATCTCTTCCGAGACGTTCGGGATATCGCGGGTGATCTCCTCTTTCCCTAATTTCGTATCGCGGGCGGTCAGCTCAAACTCTTCGAGGTAGATCGAGGTATAATAGTCCTCGCGGAGTAGCTTCTCTGAGATGAGGATCGCATCCTCGTAGTTGTAGCCGCACCAGGGCATGAAGGCCACAAGGGCGTTTTTACCGAGGGCGATCTCCCCTTTATCAGTGGACGATCCGTCCGCAATGATGTCCCCTGCTTTGACGACGTCACCGACGTTGCAGAGCGGGGTTTGGTTGATGCACGTTCCGCCGTTAGAGCGGAGGAACTTTTTCAGTGTGTATGTCCTCTTGTTCAGCGGGTTAGATTTTGCTGCTACAACAATCTTAAATCCGTCGACATACTCGACCGTTCCGCTCTCTTCCACGATGATGACGGCGCCGGAGTCGCGGGCGGCACGGGCCTCTAGGCCAGTTCCCACGATCGGGCTGTCTGTTTTGAGAAGAGGCACGGCTTGGCGCTGCATGTTTGAGCCCATGAGCGCGCGGTTGGCGTCATCGTGCTCCAAGAATGGGATCAGTCCGGTCACAATGGAGACGAGCTGCTTTGAGGAGACGTCCATGTGAGTGACTTTGCTGCTTTCCATTTTGAGCGATTCGCCGCGGTATCTCACCCAGCAAATCGGCTCGGCAAACATCTCAAATTCATCGAGGACCGCAGAGGCCTGCGCGATGACGCAGTTCTCTTCTTGGTCGGCGGTCATGTATTCGATCTCTTCGGTCACAACACCGTCGCGCACGATGCGGTACGGGGTCTCGATAAAACCGAACTCGTTAATTTTGGCAAAGCACGCAAGGGATGTGATCAACCCGATGTTCGGACCTTCGGGGGTCTCGATCGGACAAATCCTTCCATAGTGGCTCGAGTGCACGTCGCGCACTTCGAACCCGGCCCGTTCGCGGTTTAAGCCGCCCGGCCCGAGGGATGAGAGGCGCCGTTTGTGGGTCAGCTCGGCGACAGGGTTGGTCTGGTCCATAAACTGCGAGAGCTGCGATCTGCCGAAGAAATCTTTTAACACGCCGGCAAGGCCCTTGGCAGAGACAACTTTGCCCGGGGTCAGGGTATCGGAGGCGAAATCAAATAGGTTCATCCGTTCTTTGATGATCTTCTCCATGCGGGCGAGGCCGATGCGGCACTGGTTCTGAATGAGCTCTCCCACGGAGCGGACGCGACGGTTGCCTAAGTGGTCGATATCATCGACGACCGCTTCCTCATCCCCTTTTTTGAGGCGGATTAAGTATTTTAATGCGTTGATCACGTCTTCTTTTTTCAACGTGACGTTCACGAGTTCTTCATCAGAGGTCTCTAAGCCTAGCTTTCGGTTGAGCTTATAGCGGCCGACCCTGCCTAAGTTATAGCGCTTCGGATCGAAGAAGAGGCGCATGATGGCAGAACGGGCGTTCGAAAGGGTCGCCGGTTCGCCGGGACGGATCTTGCGGTAAAAATCTTTCAGGGCAGACTCATAGGAGTCTGTCGTATCTTTGGCGAGCATCTTGATGACGGGGCTCGTCTCGTCGGCATCTTCGGCGATGCGCACGACGGCGACGCCGGCATCCAGCATCCGCTTCAACATGGCGGTTGTCAGTTTTTCGGAGGCTTTTCCGAAGACAACACCCGACTCCTGGTCGACCACGTCTTCAGCCAAAATTTTTCCGACGAGCTTCGCAAAGTCTTTATCCGATTTGAACTTGACTTTGACCGTGCTGAAAAACTCTTCGATGATATCGGCATCGGTCGAATAGCCCAGCGTACGGATGAAAGAGGTCGCCAAAATCTTGCGGCGGCGCTTCTTTCGGTCGATATAGATATAAATCAGATCATTAGAATCAAAGGCCCCTTCGAGCCAGCTTCCGCGGTACGGAATAATGCGGAACGAGTAGAGGAGCGTCCCTTTGGAATGCCTCTCCTGCTCAAAGGAGATCCCGGGAGAACGGTGGAGCTGGGACACAATGACCCGCTCGGCGCCGTTGATGATAAAGGTTCCCTTGTCGGTCATGATGGGGATGGTCCCCATGTAGACCTCTTCTTCCTTGATCCCCGTTTCATCCGTCAGACGGAATTTTACTTTTAACGTGACGTTGTAAGTAATTCCTCGACGAATACATTCTTCGGGACTATATTTGGGGACTCCCAAATTGTAGGAAATGTACTCAAGAACGGTTTTCTCATCATAGGACTTGATCGGGAAAATCTCGGTAAACACTTCCTGCAACCCCACATTCTCCCGCTCGGGAGACGATTTATGCGATTGCAAAAATTGATGGTAAGATTTAATTTGAATTTCAATGAGGTTTGGCAGATCAATGATCTCTTCTTTCTCACGAAATGTCACCCGATGTGGGGGCCGCTTTAGCATCGCTTGCTCCTAATATTAGCATTCATCTAGCAAAATCAAAGAGCAGAAGCATCGACAACCGTGCTTCTGCTCGGAGAGTATCTACAAAGTCTCGATTAGAGACCTTTCAGAGTAACTTTTCCACCGGCTGCAGCGATCTTCTTAGAAATATCTTCTGCTTCGGCTTTGGGAGAGGTCTCTTTCAATGTTTTAGGAGCTCCGTCCACTAAGTCTTTTGCTTCTTTCAGTCCGAGCCCTGTGATCTCGCGGACAATTTTAATGACACCGATTTTCTTTTCAGCAGGAGTTGCTTCCAGGACGATTTGGAAATCGGTAGATTCCGCCGCTGGAGCTGCTGCCCCGCCGCCGCCAGCCGGCGCTGCCATCATCATGGGCGCTGCGGCTGCCGCTTTGACACCCCACTTATCTTCCAGCATGGTTTTCAGTTTAGACATGTCCATGACTGTCAGTTTGCTAAGGGACTCTACTAAATCTTCAATATGTTGCGTACTCACGATATTACCTCTTTAAAATAAAGTTTAAGAATTGCTTTGTGTTTTGTTCTCGATGCCGTGCATTAAGCTCGTCAGCAGCGCTTCCATGACGCTGAGCACTTGGGCCATGGGGGCTTCAAGTATGCTGAGAAGCTGCGCACGCATTTCATTTTTGCTTGGAAGTTTAGAAAGCACTTCCACATCTTGCGCGGAATAGAGCTTCCCGTCAAACTGACCTCCGAGGACAGTCAGGACGTCTTCATTTTCTTTGCTGTAATCATACAGGGCCTTCGTGACCTGCACAGGATCTGTCACGGCAAAAACAACGCCGATATGACCTTCCAAGAGCTGCGGATTAAGGGCGATCCCGGCAGCTTGCGCCGCTTTGATCAAGATCCTTTTGCGCACCACCTCAAAATCGCCGCCCGATTTTCCCAAACGGACTCTAAAGTCGGCCGCCATATTTGGGTTCACGCGCTCATATTTGGTGAGGACGAACGCTTTAGATGCCTCGATCTTATCTTTGATCTCATCGAGTAGGAATTGCTTTTCTTTTCTCATCCTTCTTCAGCTCCTTGGAGGTCAGCGACAGAATGGAGGTCAACTTTCAGTCCCGGCCCCATCGTCGATGAAATCACTAAAGATTTTAAAAATTGGCCTTTCGCCGTCGCAGGCTTAGACCTAGAGACAACGCCGAGGAAGTTCGTGATATTTTCGACAAGTTTCGACGTCTCAAAAGAGAGCTTGCCCACCAGATTATTGATGACGCCCCCTTTGTCTGTCTTAAACTCTACTTTCCCCGCCTTCACTTCTTTCACGGCGGTCGCGACGTCTGCGGCGACGGTCCCCGCTTTCGGCGTCGGCATCAACCCTCTAGGGCCGAGCACCTTGCCGAGCTTGCCCACTTCCCGCATCATATCGGGAGTGGAGATGACCGCATCGAAGTCGGTCCAGCCGTTTTTGACTTTTTCTAAAAGTTCTTCAGTTCCTGCAATGTCAGCGCCTGCATCGAGTGCCTCTTGGAGTTTTTCCCCTTTGGCAAACACGATCACTCTCATCAGTTTTCCTGTGCCATTCGGTAGGGCGACAGTTCCACGGACTTGTTGGTCTGACTTACGGATATCGACGCCAGTTTTTAGCGAGACTTCCACAGATTGATCAAATTTCAACTGTGGACATTTCTTTAATATTTCGATCGCCTCGGCCAACTTGTAGCTTTTCTCTACATCGTACAGCTTCGCAATCTCCCGAAATCTCTTGTTTTTACGCATCAACCCTCTATAATGTCTACGCCCATGGAGCGGGCGGTTCCCATGACGACAAGCATGGCCGCTTCTTCAGAGCCGACCCGCATGTCTTCATACTTTTGCTTTACGATCTTTCTCACCTGGCTCTTGGTCATCTTACCGACTTTATCGCGGTTAGGGACCTTGGAGCCCGATTCGAGGCCGAGTTCCTTCAAAATCATCCGCGACACAGGAGGCTGTCTTGTGACAAACGTAAATGATTTATCAGAAAAAACGCTGATGAGCACGGGAAGCACATCCCCTGCTTTATCTTGTGTCTTCGCATTAAACTCTTTGCAAAACCCCATGATATTGATTCCGGCGGCGCCTAAGGCAGGGCCAATAGGAGGCGCAGGATTTGCTTTACCCGCAGGGATTTGGAGCTTAATGACTTTAACTAGTTTCTTTGCCATATTGTTTTTTATCCTACTTCAGTTTCTGCTGGCACTTGCTCGACTTGCCAGAACTCTAGATCATCCACACGAGTTTCTCTTCCGAAGATAGAGACCATGACGCTGATCCTTCCTTTCTCATGGAAGACTTCGATCACGGTGCCGATAAAGTTCACAAACACCCCATCGGTGATCTTGACCTTGTCGCCGATCGTGATGTTGTGCTTCTGGACAACGCCTTTCTTCTTCTCTTCGATATCTTTTAAAATTTCTTCGACTTCTTGCTCAAGGAGAGGGGTCGGTTTTGCACCGCCTAAAAAATCGATGACGCCATTGGTGTTCTTCACATACATCCACGAATCATCGGTGAGGTTCATCTTCACCAAGATGTAGCCGGGCCACATCCTTTTTTCGCTGATCTTCTGCTCCCCGCGCTTCACTTCCGCGACATTTTCGGTAGGTACGAGGACATCGACGACGAGCTCGCCCATCCCCTTCGACTCGCGGTTCTCCTCGAGCGCCTTTTTTACTTTCTTTTCTTGGCTCGATAAAACTTGTACAACATACCACTTATGCATAGTGTCAACCACCTAGGAGATGGGCCAATAACCCAACTAAGTTCAAAAATCCTTTGATCGTCAAATCGATGAGGTAGATCCCCAGCCCCAAAAAGAACGTGGCTCCCACAACCATCTTGGCGCTCTGGACCAACTCTTCTTTGGTCGTCCAGGAAACCTTCTTCAGCTCTTGCTTCAGCTCTCGAAGAAAATTCCGTCTAACCGTTTTCTCTTCTATTACCGTCGTCATTGGCTTCACGTCCGCGTCCATATCCTCACCTTTTATCATCGAGTGCGGAGGGATTCGAACCCCCGACCGGCGACTTTGGAGATCGCTGCTCTACCAGCTGAGCTACACACCCACAAATTTGCACCCAACAACACAGTTGGGCGCAAACAACTTAAGCTCATTCGGTGTGCGTACAACCCTTACTGAAGTACTTTCGTAACGGTACCAGCACCAATGGTTCGTCCGCCTTCGCGGATCGCAAATCTCATTCCCTCTTCCATCGCAATCGGGTGGATGAGTTCGCCTGTGAGCTCAACATTGTCCCCAGGCATCACCATCTCGACTCCCTCAGGGAGAGTGACTGTTCCAGTCACGTCGGTGGTGCGGAAATAAAATTGAGGGCGATAGCCGCTAAAGAAGGGCTTGTGACGTCCGCCTTCTTCTTTTGTGAGCACGTAGATCGCTCCTTTAAATTTCGTGTGCGGCTTGCATGTTCCGGGCGCTGCCAAAACCATGCCGCGCTCGATATCATGCTTCTCGAGTCCTCGGAGCAAGATACCGACGTTTTCGCCTGCTCTCGCTTCGTCGAGGAGTTTATTGAACATCTCAAGGCCGGTCGCTACCGTCTCGCGAGTCTCTTTGATCCCGACAAGCTGCAGCTTATCATTCACTTTGACAATTCCTCTCTCGACTCTGCCGGTCGCAACCGTACCGCGGCCGGAGATAGAGAACACGTCTTCGATCGGCATCAAGAACGGCTTGTCGGTCTCGCGAACAGGAGTGGGGATTTTCTCATCGACCACTTTCATCAATTCTTCGATACTTGCGACATACTTCGGATCGCCTTCTAAGGCTTTCAATGCAGAACCGCGAATGATGGGCACATTTTTGTAGCCTTTCGCTTCGAGGAGTTCCATGAGTTCCATTTCGACGAGCTCGACGAGTTCTTCGTCGCCGGGGCCGATCATGTCCATCTTATTCAAGAACACCACAATCGCAGGAACGCCGACCTGGCGGGCCAAGAGGATGTGTTCCTTGGTCTGAGGCATCGCGCCGTCTGTCGCAGCCACCACGAGGATCGCTCCGTCCATCTGGGCGGCGCCCGTGATCATGTTCTTCACATAGTCAGCGTGGCCGGGGCAGTCGACGTGAGCATAGTGCCTTGCATCTGTCTCGTACTCAACGTGCGTCGAGTTAATCGTAATCCCGCGCGCTTTCTCTTCGGGCGTGTTGTCGATAGAAGCGTAGTCTCTAAACTTCGCGCCTCCCTTTTGCGCTAAAACTTTCGTGATCGCAGCAGTGAGTGATGTCTTACCGTGGTCAACGTGTCCGATCGTCCCAATATTGACGTGCGGCTTTTTCCTTTGAAAGGTTTCTTTTGCCATTAGTCTGTCCTCCGCTTTGGCTCCAATAATTATTTAACTTTCATGCCCAGAATAGGAATCGAACCTACGACCTTTTACTTACCATGCAAGTGCTCTACCACTGAGCTATCTGGGCGTTCCTAAATCCACTAAAAACAAGTACGACAAGGCCCTGCCCGAAAACGTTTCAGTTTACTCGCGCAAGACAAATAAATCAACTCTTTTTTCATCCATTCTACCGTTGCCGGTAGGTAATTCTCGCCTTAGTCAGGTCATAAGGAGACATTTCTACAGTCACGACATCCCCTACTAAAACGCGAATATTTCGCATCCTCATTTTTCCGCAGAGGTGGGCTAACACTTCCATTCCGTTCTCTAAAACGACGCGAAATGTCATGTTTGGTAAAAGTTCTACTACTTTTCCATCGATCTTTAAGGTGTCTTCTTTCGGCATAACCAGGCAATTTTTTGAATTCACGTGAAAATACCAGCCATTAAACTAGATTTTAGCCATTATCGTCAACAAGCATTTGCTTGACCTATGAAAATCGACCCTTTATACTCATAGAAACTTATGATTTCATACCCCTCCTGCGAAAAAAAACAGCAAAAACTCCTCGATTTATTTTCTTCCTGCTCCACGCCCGACGCCCGCTATCAAAAGATTATTGAGCTCGGCCGCGCCCTTCCGCCCTACCCCCCTGAGTTAATGACCCCGGAGCGCATCGTCAGCGGCTGTCAAAGCATAGTTTACCTAGCCTCTACCCTTCACGAAGGGCGGGTCCAATTCCAGGTCCGCTCCGAAGCGCTCATCTCCGCCGGGCTGGCCGCCCTGCTCCTGGCCGTATATAATGATGAGACGCCCGAGATCATCCTCAAATGCCCTCCGGCTTTTCTAGACAAGCTCGGCATCCCCGCCAGTTTGACGCCCGGCCGATCGAACGGGCTCTCCAGCATGTATCTGCGGATGAAGCAGGAAGCGTTAAAGTATTTGTTATAGAAGAAGCACTTAAAGGAGATCAGGCCATGAAAAAGGGAAAACTATTTTTTCATCCGATTGACGGCTCGGCATCCTTGACTATTTCTTGGAGTTCAGGACCCAAGGGAAATGCTATCGAGGCCAAAAAAGGGGCTGGGGCGACCCCACCCGGACTTTGTCTTTAAACGAGGTGAATCGACCCCTAGGCGAGATTGGACGCAGGCTCACAGCAATGCTTGATTGGACTCAGGCTCAGGTTGTCTGACAGCTCTTTCCGCTGTAATTAAAAGCGCCTCTGCTTTAAAATAGCCCCTTAAAAAACGGGAGTTTATCATGGCAACAATCACGGCACCTGCACTCAACACTTACTTTACAAGAGATCCAGCGCAAGTAGCTCAGGAAAAATACTCTAACCAAACATGGAATGAGCGCTATGCCTACATTTCCATGGTTGCGTTTATCGCCCTCGCTGTAGTGGCAAATATTTTCTTGAACCCCTTATTTACGACTACAGTAGAATTGCTCCTGTTCAATACAGGCGTTCTGTCCGTCGCCTCCAACCTAGTCCTGCCTCAAGTCATGGAGTGGTTCGCCCAAGCAAAAAAATTAAAGGCCCAAGGCGATAAAGAGATCCAGATCAGCGCAAAAGTGCAACAACTCCGTGCCATGAATGCGGGTGCCCTTGCCCAACTGTTCGCAAACCATGGGGTGAACGTCCCCGCGTTGCCATTAGAACAAAGCACCTTGCTGCTAGCGCGCATGAGTTGCAAAGAAAATCAAGCTGCCGATTTAAGAGGGACTGTAGACGGATTAGTAAGAGAAAACAAATTCAGAGAAGCGTATGCGACCAGAGTAGCCATTGCCAAGGCAAAAGCAAAATCCGGCTATTTTGCCTATTTACTTCAAAATCCAACGCGCCAGGAGAAGTTTAAAGACTCATTTGAGTGGTCCACTATCCCCCTGGAAGATCGAGCCTTTGCGGCCGCCCTGGAAAGCGAAGAACCACACCGTCTCGCACAAACAAGAGGGCCGGCGCCCCGATTTTTTGAGCTTACTGATCTAGCCGATGGGGACAACGTCGCCGATAGAATCCGAGCGCTGCTGGTGCCTCAGCCAGCCATGCCGCTGCCTCCGCGCTAAAACAGCCTAATTGAAGAACTCGTCCCTCAAGGGACGAGATTCTCCGACGGTTTAAGGATTCTTGCCATAAGACAGCCCGCCTAACCCGCCCCTGAAGGGGCAGGATTGCGGCGAGCGCACCGTTCAACCAGCAGTCTGCGCGCGCGGACTGCTGGTTTTTCTTTTGAGCTTAAATCGCACACTCCTTTAGAATCGCCACTTCAAAAAGGAGTTTTTTATGACAGCAGTTTCTTCCCCGATAAATGTCTACTTCACCCGCGATTCAGCCCAAGTCGCGCAGGAAAAATATTCCAACGCAACCTGGCACAAAGATTGCGCCTATGTCACCATTGTCGCCTTCGCCGCACTTGCTCTCGTGGTAAATGTGTTTTCCCTCTTGCCTCACGCAGCCCTCATTGCTTTCGACGCCGGCATGGCGCTCGTCGGCTATTTCGGAGTCTGGCCTGCAGCCTCTGAGTGGTTTTCCAAGGCAGAAAATCTCCAAGCCCAAGGCGACAAAGAGACGCAAATCAACGCCAAGCTGCAAGAACTCCGCGCCCTGGCTCCTGCTGCCTTAAGAAACCGGTTCAGAGAACTCGGCATTAACATCGATCGGCTTCCCGACGCCGGATTGCAGCAGCGGCCTGAGATTGCGTTGCTCGCACGCGTCCTCCATCGTGAAAAACAGGCGGACGATTTGGCAAGAAAAAGGAATGAATTAATCCACACTTACAAATACACAGAGGCCCTAGAAGTCGATATCGCCGTGGATAAAGCACGCGTGAAAGCGGCTTTCTTTGCACTGCTCATCGAACATCCAGAAATGCAGGGAAAGTTTAAAGATTCATTCCACTGGACGGATTTGCCCGCTGAAGAAAGAGCGCTAGCGGCCGCGTGCACCGCCTTAATGGACCTCCCCCATAACCGCCGCCCGAGATGGTCTCAGACGCCCCTTGCGTCCACGATAAGATGCGCAGATTCTCTAGTGAGAGGCCTCACCAGAGACCGCTTGATGTTTCGAGGCAGCGTCCAAAACCGCTTGGCCGGGGACATTGGAAGATCCCTTTACGCGATGGTGCACCCGGACGTCGAAGTATCGTAACTGTTCGTGAGATTTTTGAGAGGAAGGAATACAACTAGAAGAAAAAGATGTTTCGTTTCTCGTTCTCTTGGTTCCCACCTCTTTTCCAAATATTGGTTGTGCACAAATCTCAGACTCCTTTAGAATCGCCACTTCAAAAAGGAGTTTTTTATGACAGCGGTAGCTTTACCGACAAACATCTACTATACCCGCAATCCCAGCCAAGTCGCGCAGGAAAAATATTCCAACGCAAGCTGGAGCAAAGATTGCGCCTCTGTCACCATTGTGGCCTTTACCGCCCTTGCCCTCATCGCAAATGTCTTCTTGTTTTCCAGCGTTCCTCTCGCAGGTATGATTGGTCTAGATGCCGGCTTCGCCCTCGCCGGTTATTACGGAGTCTGGCCTATCACCGCAGAATTGTTTGCCACAGGAGATAAGCTCCAAGCCCAAGGAGACAAGGAGACCCGAATCAGTGCCAAGCTGCAAGAACTCCGTGCCCTAGCTCCTGCTGCCTTAAGAAACCAGTTCAGGGATCTCGGCAACCTACTCGACCGGCTTCCTGACGCAGAACTACCGCAACGACCTGAAGTGGCGTTGCTTGCGCGCGTCCTCTATCGCGAAGAGCAGGCGAACAATTTGGCTCGCAAAAGGAATCAATTCTTCCACGATGGCAACTACAGAGAAGCCCTAGAAACCGATATCGCTAGGGATAAAGCGCGCGTAAAAGCCGCTTTTTTTTCCATGCTCATTGAAAACCCAAACATACCAGGAAAGTTTAAAAATTCCTTCCGCTGGATGGATTACCCTGCAGAAGAACGGGCGTTATGGGCTGCGTGCACCCCCGTAATGATCCGACCCCACAACGTTCCTTACTCGCGGGATAGTGGAAGGATGACTCCAGATGCCCTCATGGAGAGACGTGACCGCCACAGTGGAACCCCAGTCCTGCATCGGGGCGAAGTCGAGAATCGTTTGGCCGGAGACTTAGGAAGATCTCTTCTTGCACTACTATATCCTCCAGTATGCGTGATTTAGAGGCAGTTGCCTCTATACTAAGTCGAGTTTAAAGGGATCTAACATGACAATAATAGCTTCATCTTCCCTAAACATCTACGTGCTATTGCAAAATCAATGATTGAGACACTGAATTAGCGCCGACGCCGCCACCACGCGCAGCACCTGGAACGGCTCTTTCAGGATGTTCATCAGAAAAGGGATCGACTCGGGCGCTCCGATGTGCGAGAGCGCCTCTAAGATCTGCACTTTCATCTCCCGCTCCACATGCGGATAGGCCTCTTGCAGCACCTTCACCGCTTCCGGGTCGCTCCCGAGCAGCGCTAAAATAAACGCCGCCTGCACGCGGATCTTTTGCTCCGGGTCGTTCAAGAGCTCCCGCACCATCGACAGCGCCTCCTCATCCCCCTCCTCAATCAGCGCCACCACCGCGGACCCGGTCACCCCCCAATTTTGGCTCTGCAGAAACCCCTTGATCGCCTCTTGCGCGTGAGGATGCCGCATCACGCTGAGCATTGACAGTAGGTCAAGCCGCACCAACTGATCGACCACCAGCGGATAATTGGGGACCTGCTCGATATGCTTCACACGGCTGGGCGCCAGCGACCGAAAGAGCGGGCTCACTTGCTGGTCCCACATCAAGATTTCCCGCTGCCCCTGGAACACCTCGTAGAGCGTCTTCGAAGCCTCCTTTACATGCTGCCGCTGCCGCAAGAGCGCCATCGAAAGGTTGGCGCGCACATAAGGATCGCTACTCTGTTTCATCTCCTTCCACGCCAGCTTGCAACCCCGCGTTCCCGAGGCCGCCACCGCCGCAGAGGCCAGGCGCCTGAGATTAGGATTCTGGTCGGCCATCCACTTCTCGAGCGCCTCTTCCCCTTTTGCCTCACTGCGCACGAGCGCTAGCCAGCCGGCCGTGACCGCCACATAAGGATCGGTGTCCTCCAGCATCTCCAAAAAGGGGCCTTTTCCCATCAGCCCAAACGCCGTGAGCGCCGCAATCCGCACGTCGCCGCAGGTGTCTTTCAGTAGAGGCCGGATGAGCGGAAGATGCTCCTCGAGGTCCAAATGGGCGACGATCTCGCATGCCAGCTCCCGCAGCCCCGCCCGGTTGCTGCGCACCAGCCGCTCGAGCTCCTGCGCCTCCACGCTCTCATAGAGGCTGATGAGCGCAATCATCGCGGCAGCCTTTTCTTCGACGAGCGTCTTCGGGTTGCCGATGATCTCGATCAACTGCGGCCGCATCCTCAGCATCCGGAGCTGCCCCACCGCCTTGATCACCTCGAGCTTCACATTCCACACTTTTTCTTCTTTGAGGAGCCGCTCCAGCTCTGCCTGCAGCGGCGTATCCCCAAATTTCGCCGCCATGTGGATCGCGAGCGAGCGGAGAAGCGCGTTCGAAGAGCGCATCTCATCGATCAAGAGCGGCACCGCCCGCGCATCGCGCGTAAACGAAGCTCCGAGAAGCGCATTAATGCGAATGATGAGCTGCGGAGACCGCTCCCCCTTGAGGAGCACCCCCCACGAAAGCACTTCGAGCAGATGGCGGCTATTTTGTCCTTTGGTGAGCTGCTTCCATTCATCGAGCGCCTGCAGCTCTTCTCCCTGCTCTGACAAAGCCCGGATGAGCGCAAAACGGAGCGCCTGGCACTCAGGGTGAGCCTCGACCCCGCGCCGCGCGCAGAGCACTGCAGAGGCCGCATCGTGGATCAGCAAGTGGGCGTAGACATTTTTGACAATTTTTTGCTCAGCAGCGCTCTTCTCAAACCAATTGACTGGTTCCCCTTCTCCCGCGCACAGAACCGAAGAGACCACAAGACCTGCTAAAATGATTTTCATACTAGGTGACTTAAATGCCTACCGCCAATCAGATGAAAATGAAGGTGAAAGACAGTCTGACCGGCTTCACTGCCACTATTAGTCAATAAACGATAACCTTCCGTAATGTCAAACTCAATCGCCAGCTTTTGCGCAACGGCAGCGATTTCCCCAAGGAGAGGGTAATCCTGCGGCTGAAGATCCTGGAGGCAGGCGATCTCCTTCTTTGGCATGATCAAGATGTGGACCGGCGCCACCGGATGGATATCTTTGATCGCTAAGATGCGGTCATTTTCAAAAACTTTTTCACACGGAAGAACTCCTGCGATGATCTTCCCAAACACCGTGCTCATGATCTCCCCTGCAACACCACGTCCAGCGCCTTCAGAGCATCTTCTTTCGTCTCCCACACCGAGATAAATTTCCCTTTATGGCAAAAGATCGCGCCGGAGATTTTTGTCGCTTTTTTCAGCTCTATGTCCTGCAGCCCCGCCCATGTTTCAGGAAGCGGCATCCGCATGTTCATCCGGTCCTCATTATTAGGCGGGATCGCCCGCAGTTTCCAGTGGCCGCCCGAAGGCATCACCACAAACAGCGCTGGATGCGCCTCTCCGCCCAGATCAAAAAAGTTGTCAATCCACGGCATCGGCTCCTCGAAAAGCAAAAACTTCTTTTTTTCCGCCATCGCGTCGGCCACCTTTTGGCGGCACTCCCGGATGTAGTTAAACCGCTCGAGCAGCCGCTGCAAATGCCCCAGCACAAAATCGAGAGCCTGGAAAAAAGCCTCATTCTGCACGGATGGCGGCGCGTCGTAGATTACCGGAACAAAGTTAGACACAATCTGAGAAAAGCTGCAGTGCCCCGTTTCATAGACCACCCGCCCATTGTCGTGTGCATCCACTCCTAAGATCAGCGAGCGGTTAAAAAACTGATAAGTCTGCTCGTCGATAGTCCCTTGATCTTTCAGATAGAGCCACACCATGCCCGCGCTGCTCAGCTCCCCCCGATAGTCCGCCTGATGATGGTCAAAGCGCTTCGATCCCGGGTCATAAATACCGCCCACATCGCATACATATTCGCATGCCTCGAGCGCCTTCGGCTCCCGCGTGCGCAGAATTTTTCCACGGTCGATCCGCCCCACCAGCAGCAAAATCGCGCAGGCAGTCACCTCGTCCGAATGAAAGCTCCCGTCATGTGTCCCAAAACTACGATCCAGCATAAGAGGCAAATTCTACTGCAACCGATCCTATTTTTCTATAGAATTTTATTATTCCCCCCACTACGTTGGGCCTTATGGAGAGCTATCTATTCTCGGATCATTTCGACCTCGTGACCCCTGATGGAGCCATCACCCGCATCAAGCGGCTGGACCCCCTCACCCTCGAAGTAGAGGTCGCCATCGCCGGCATCTCCCCCGCTTATCTCGGCTTCTCCATAGACAAAGCCAAGATCCTCTTCAACCTCAAAAGCACCCTCGCCCAACTTGGCGTCAACGGCCTCCTCCAAGAGCTTGAGCTAGAGCCCCCGTCCCGCACAGCCCGCGCCCGCATCCACCTTGCCGCAATCGGCTCTCTCGCCCAGCAGATGCTCGGCCTCCTCGAACCGGGCGCCTACATTGGCAAACTCTTTGCCGCCGACGACCGCCGCAGAGTCCGCGACCCCGAATACCTCTCCCGCATGTTCGGCAGGTCCGACTACTACGGAAGGCCCCTCCTCTCCCTTGGCGGCATGCAGGGCAGCAAAGACCTCATCTTAGAAAAAGTGGACGGCAGGACCGTCGCCTACCTCGCCGTCCAGGATGGCTCCCTCTCCTACGACCCCTCCATCCAGGGCCTCCTCCCCACCCTCGCCAAGGCACTCCACCATCCCGAGATCCCCTTGCGCGATATCCTCAAGCTCAGCCAAAAATGGACCCCCGGCGCCGCGCGCAGCATCAAAGAAGGAGAACTCCTCCTCGTCCGCACCCTCCCTCTCCATATCCGCACCGTCTTCGGCAGAGTCGTTGACAACCTCCTTCCCAAAGGCTACCACCACACCACCGCCTCCATCCTGCAGCCCGACACCACCGCCTCCGGCGACATCTACGAGCTCTTCGGCTCCTCCGACAAAGAACTCTCCGACATCCCCCTCGAGTTCTACACCTTAGAACCCCACCGCGAGCACGTCTTTTTCGCCGACCGAGATCAGCTAAAAGCCTGCCTCGAAGACGTCCAATCCCTTTTCAAAGCCTTCGACACCGCCCCCGCCCCCCTCCATTTCCGCACCGCCATTTTCGTCGTCAAAGGCGAGCAGCTCCTCCACCTCACTCCCCAAGATTGGATCGCGCGCGAACCCCGCCTAAACGATTTCCCCGGCCTCATCCATCCAGACCGCCAAGCCTACATGGCCGAGCGCTACATCGAAGAGCAGCCCGATTACCCCTTCCTCAAGGCCATCCAAGACGGCCTCATCACCAGCGAGGGCATCCTTCTCACCCGCTACTTCCCCTCCCCCCTCATGAAGCGCATGCTCCTCAGCGACCCCGTCCTCCGCTGCCTCAAAGGCATCTACTTTGAGTATCCCTCCCTCTCCTACGGAGACTTCTTTTCCCACGAAGACCGCTCCTTCCTCCTCGATCTCGCCAAGTTCGCCATCCCCGTCTACTGGGTCGATCAAACAACCCAAAAAATCCTCCAGTACATCCCCAAGCCCGAGAAAGACTCCGGCATGTTCGTCCCCCTCCCCCAAATCCAGACCTTCCTCAAAGCCACCGCCTTCGGCATCTACGGCTCCAACCTCATCGCCGGCAACTTTGAACAAGAGCTCACCCTACTCCTCAAAGGCATCCAAGAGATGCGCTCCCGCATGCAGCATCCCCTCCTCAGCAAGGACACCCCCATCGCCCTCGTCACCGGCGGCGGCCCCGGCGTCATGGAAGTGGGCAACCGCGTCGCCAAATCCCTCGGCATCCTCTCCTGCGCCAACATCGCCGACTTCCGCGGCAAGAAAAATGCCGTCGTCAACGAGCAGCGGCAGAACGCCTACATCGACGCCAAAATGACCTACCGGCTCGACCGCCTCGTCGAGCGGCAGGCCGAGTTCAACCTCGATTTCCCCATTTTCCTCATGGGAGGCTACGGCACCGATTTTGAGTTTGGCCTCGAAGAACTCCGCCGCAAGATCGGCTCCTCCCCCACCCCCGTCCTCCTCTTCGGCACCCCCGACTACTGGAAACAAAAGATCACTACCCGGTTCCAGTGCAATCTTGCCTCCGGCACCATCCAAGGCTCCGAATGGGTCTCCAACTGCTTCTACTGCGTCCAGACCGCCGCCCAAGGCCTCCAGGTCTACATCCAGTTCTTCAGCGGCACCCTCCCCCTCGGCAAAAACGGCCCCGTCTTCGATGCCGGTTTCGCAACCCCTTCATTATAAATAACTAAAAATCTCCCTATCATCTAGCAATTAATTATACAAAATGATACAATTATATATACGGTTAGTCCTTAAGAATAAATAAAGGAGATTAATTTTATGACAGTTAGAGTACAAGAACGTGTTGGAGCATCGCGTACCGAAGAGGCTGAAATCAACAAAATCCGCCGAGATTTATTCTATAAAAATCTGATCACAAACATCTTCTTGACAATTGTGACCGGCGGGGATCACTACCGCTCCCTAAAAATCGAAGCCACAAAGCTTTTTAAAGCAACACAGCTCCTTCCTAAGTTAGCAAACTGCATTCAAACACTAAAAAAAGAATCGCTGTCACTGCACGGAGGAATCACACATCCCCGCCATGCGATAAAATACATGATGATTCAGTTGAAACAGAACAAAAGCTTTGAAGCTTTTGATGACAATTTCCTGCGCGGCGCGATTCTAGTCATTAGCGCAACAACCACGCTCAAGCAGCTATTCGACGAGATGAAGGACTTGAATGGGCTGCAGAAAAAGATTATTGACGCTTCAAAGAGCTGCGATTCTCTGATTAAGAACTTTTCTTTGTCTCGCCAAGAAATCCAGCTAGTGCGGAATCGCAAAAACGAACAATTGGAACAGAGCGAGCTCACATTTGACGATCTCAGCTCCCAAGATAAGTTAGAGCGTTATCAAGCTGTATATCCTACTTTATTGGCTAAAATAAAGAATACTCAAACGCCACCTCAATAGCGACAAGCTACTCCCCACTGCCGACTTCCATGCAAGACACTCATCCTGAATAGGTTACAAGACCCTCCACCTCACATTCTTAACCTATTTACAGTCAATTAGTTAACGTGCCCCTCAGGCTCCCTTTTTTCAAATCACAAGCTATTCATTATTAATATGATAAAATATTCAAATAATCCATATTAATTATTGCAACATTATTAAGATTGTGATATAATTAGGACGGGGAAGAATACATCAATATAAAATAAAAACAAAAACATGATACGCATACCTGACCATCAAAAACCTTACTCCTTGCCAACCGACTTCAACCTCGGCGCGAACCCGCTTGCGAAGAGAAAGGCCATTTCGGAGAGAGTGGAGGCGATCTTTATGGCGCACAAGTGGGAACTCGCCTGTTTTGCCCTTTTCGCTTTCCCGTTATTTCTGGTCGTTATGCCTATTGCTTACGTGCTCCTCAAACGCTCTGTGAAATCGGATGTCGTGACTGCCCTTGCTAAAAAAAGACTCGAGTTACTCAATGGAACCCTCCCTATAACCGACTCTCAATTCAAGCAGTATTTTAAACAAGCGCATAGAGACATGATCCCTCATCATTGCATCCCAAAAATGCCTCAAGGAAGCTCGCCAATCGCTGCCTGGAAAGCATTTAAAGCAAATACTCCCCAGGCTCAATTTGGAAAACTCGTAAAGACAGTACAATCCAAGGCACACCAAACGAGAGCATTGGAATTGATACAGGACAGCATCCTCGAATTTGAGTTTGATACAAAGCCCAAACCCTTCCAGCTCCCCCTGATATCCAAATTTGCGCCTCAGGAAAAAAATGACGAGCATCTCATCCCATATCGGGTTAACCCCAAGATAGATGATGACTTTTTGACTAAACTTTTAGCCGATCCTGAATCAGAGGAAGACTTGATCTCTGCAGAAAATTTACCTCCTGATCTTTCAGAACTCTATAAGACAATTCAGATTAAAAACGGGTTAATGCTCCGCGAAGCAAGAATGGATGAACAGGAATTCGCTCGACTTAAGGTCATCCTTCAGACAACGCAACTTACAGAGTTTACCGACTGCCTCACACCCTTATGTAACGATCCTGAAATAGAAATCCCTATAGCGATACACGACACAAAACCCAATCGTTTTATCGAGTATAACTACAACTGTAATGAGAAAGACCATTCCTTAGACATTATCATCCATCGCGTCTTTGAATTTCCCTCTGTCGAGCAGCATCTGTACGGGGCAGTTAAAATGAGCATCGCCTTGACGAAACCTCTAAACTTAAGTCTGCCCAAGGATTCCACAGTAACTACTGTGAAACCAGAGGAATTGCCGAAAAGTGAGCTCGTGTGGGCATTTCAATCCTTGACTAAATCCCAAGACTCGACGGCACCTCAGTTCTTGACGAAACCCCAAAGGTCCCCCAATCCCGCCCTGAAGCGCACTTACGAACTATTCGTCATGCCTCTTTATGGCACACACTTTTTTGATCGCCTCCCAAGAGAAACCTCCTGATTATTAATAACTTAAGTACAAACCTTAACCCACTGACAGTAAACGATCCTTAACTCGTTGATTGTTAAGAGATTAGAATTTAAAATAATAGCTATTATTTCGTAGTTATATTAATATTATTATGTTATAATTAATATATAATGAGGTGTTTATTATGTCGTTAGAACAAAGTCTACTTATATCCAGAGAGAACAAGGCTGTTAATATTAGCCAGATTCAGTCGCATCTTTTCAATGAGCATCGGCTGAAAAACGTCCTTCTCACGATTGCAACCTTTGGAATCTACGGAATCTACTCTCATTACACCCTGAAAAATAAGGCGACTGAATTTTATAAACGGGTACGCAAACAACAACAAGTGAAGCTCCTTCCCAATTTGGCTCGGCAAATTGCAAAAACAAAACAAGAAGAACTGCCGCCGGAAGTAAAAACCCCGCGCCAAGCGATCGATCATATTTTGGAGCGTTTAAAAGGCCAGGGCTATTCTAAGTTTTACAGCGATAATATCCTGCGCGGCGTCATTTTATCTAATGGCGTAGGAAATCGACTGAATGGACAAGGTCAAGATTGGGCGGTGCTAAAAAAAGATATCATCGATGCATCGAATGGAAAATTAGCCGGGCTTCATACTCCCATCCTATACAAGATTGCTCTTCTTCCTCTCTTAATTCAACAAATAGAGTCTTTGAGAGACAAAGGTCTAAAAGATTGCCTGGTAGAACTTAAAAAAAATCCTGATCTTGCAACGTGCTATACAGACAACGAAATGAGAGCTGTATTCAACAATCTCCAAAAGTTTAAAGACCAAGAGTTCGTCAATAAAGAACAGGAATGGCGCCATCTGGTGCATACGTCCCGTGAAACAGCGGCCGGAAAAGATTACGCTCCTCTCATCGACCATTTTTCTCTATTGCCCGAGGAGCTTCAATGCTTAAGGCATTTCAAAGCTAATGAGCCGTTATCTCCAACCACTTTAGGCGATTTCACCACCCCGGCCAAGTTAGCGCATTACCAACAAAAGCTATGGAGCCTACGCTCTGATTATCCGCATCTTATAACTGAAGCAAAATTGAAACACCTCCCTCAATTGCTAAAAGAGGCTGAAGTTGCAAAAACTCACGCGGCTCAGGACATCAATGAAAGGCTTGCTCTTAAAGCTCCCCTTGACGCGTCTAATATCGATGGTTTTTCTGAAGAAAACGTAGAGCTCTACCTAGACGCCCATGTATTCCGTGACACAGCTTCAGGGGAAACAAAAAAAAGAGCAAAAGCAAATCTAATCGTCAAGTTAAAACAAGTTCCCGCTCAGGTGTTAGAAGGTGCTTTAAAGCGCCTTCTCAAGGAAAATCCGGGATTTCGCGTTCTTTACACCGATGAGGAGCTGCGACAACTTATCCAGCATCCACGTGAATTTGGGACGCTTTTCGCTACATCCGCTATAGGGCAAGATCATACTCAATGGTCTAATTTTCTTGGCAGAGTAGGAAGAATGAATGCATTCCGGTTGCCCAAACCTTTCTCCGAGTTCACCCCCTCTCCGCAACCAGCGCTGCTTCCCGACAGATCACCGCGAATGCCGCTGATCGACCAGGGCACTCTAAGCAATGAATTAGCTGCTGGAAAAATTTTAGCTCTGCCTCAATTGTTTGACGCGATTGGGACTGCCAAAAGCATAGCAACCCAAGAGGTTAAAAACACGCTGGGACTGGATGACGCTTTTGATCTTTCCAATACCGCCGCGATTACCCATGAAAAATTAGAAAAGTATCTTGACGAGCATGTATTCCTTGAGGCCGCTCCTGCAGCAGAAAAGCTCAGAGAAAGATACCACTTAAAAGCCAAATTGAGACTTGTGCCCGATCATCTTGTGGAACGCACCTTAGAGAAAGTGGTTGCAGAATACCCACAACTTGCCACCCTTTACACCTCCAAAGAAATTAGACTAATCATCCAAATTCCCCACGCATTTCGTAATGCTGCTGCCTCGCCTCCTAGCTCACAGACCGCTTCAATTTGGTCCCATGCGGTGCTCCGTGCATCCACTAAAGTGGCGAAAGAAATGGAAATCAAAAAAACGATGATCAAGTCATTCACAACAGCCAATACCGATCGCCTC
>Ga0207105_1097_pt1 | contig 21293 bp, 17 predicted proteins | sample Alteio_BWMinHeat_77_FD_153569 | JGI IMG/M metagenome (GOLD analysis project Ga0207105, IMG submission 153569) | Enriched cells from forest soil in Barre Woods Harvard Forest LTER site, Petersham, Massachusetts, United States -... | ecosystem: Environmental > Terrestrial > Soil > Temperate forest >... | reverse complement strand
GGTACACTCCGTGTACTTTGCGGACTGATAGCTCAGCTGGATAGAGCACCCGCCTTCTAAGTGGGTGGTCGCAGGTTCGAGTCCTGCTCAGTCCAATTGTTTGTGGTAAGGGAAGTATGAAACTTGGCGATGTCGTTGTTTCTAGAAAAATCTTTAGTTCCTTGGACTCCTCTTTCAAGGAGTTTCAATCCAAAGAGTTTCGGGACCTCAATGAGCAAGAGAGGAGCGAGTGCGTCAGCGCTGTCCTCCTTGACCATCTTCTAGAGGATACCGCCCCTCCTTTCGCCTTGCCCGCTGTGCTCGACTATATCGATCGGATCAACAAAGAAAAGGTCCTAGAGCACTACACATTTTCCCATTTTGAGCTATGGCTCAATCAAACCTCAGGCTTGAGTAAAGAAGATAACTACCGTGTCCGCGCTAAGGTGGCGGGCAAGTATGTCCCGAGGGACGCCTATCAAATCTTCTTTCCCATCAGCTCAGGGAAAAGTTATCCCGGAAGCCATTACGTCACCGCGCACGGCTCCCCCGATTTAGATACCACCGTCGCCTCGTTTTGGGGGTGGGTGGATGCCTTTGCGGCCCGAGTCTCAGATGGACTTCACTTCTGGAATGTTCCCGGCGGCCCTCCTGAACAAGTGGAGATCGCCCTTCTTTTTACTCACTATTTTGGCCCCGCCCTCTTTGAGTACCTGGCAAAAAATCGGCCCGGCCTTTCTGTTTCCGGGCTCGATCTGCTCCAGCAAAAAGGGGTGATCAAAAAAGAGACCACCGAGGCCAGTTTGACCAGTCAGCATGCACGGGATGGAAATGCGATTGTGCTTGTCGACGATCAGGGATATTTTTTGGGCGATTGGCGAGGGGTGGATGTCGAGGGAGTCGCTCAAGTGATCATGCTCCTGAATAGTTGTCTGCGCTTTTTTGAAAATAATACCTACATCAAGCTTGTCTCGCTATTTTCACAGGAAAAACTCACCGTTAAGGACCTTCCCCCATTCACCCACGCCATCACCGGAATGGCAATTGAAGAGTGCCCTCCGGCTAAGATGTTCACCGACAGACAAAAGGAATACGTCGATCAGTATTTGAAAAAGGTGTTAGGGATTTCGAAGGGCCTTAAAAGTTCTTTCAAAGAGTTTGCAGAGGGGCTTGCGAATGGAGATTTTAAAGCATTCATCGACGCCTTAGAGTCGATGAACACATCGCCTCTCTTTGACTCCTCGGGCAAGCTTGTAGAAAATCGCTCGAACCTCTTCCACTATCTAGAAAAAATCATCAAAGCGTTGGAAAAAGCTCTCGAGAGCTTTACCCGCGACGTCGATAAGCTCGCGATGGCCTTGAACATTAAGACCGAAGTGTTTGGCCACCTTCCCCAAACGATCGGCTACCGCGCAGATATCGAAGAAATCCGCAGTAAAATGGGAGCTTACTCCTATCTCACCGTGACCTACTCGGATCAGGAAGGGCGTGTCATGCCCATGGGCATTATCCGCGCGATGGACCTCCATCGACCGATTTTGGGAACCGTCTCTCTAAGAGACTTCTGCAACCGCGAGGAGACCCATATCCCGTCCTATCTAGAAGTGATCAGTGTGGTCGACCACCATAAAGGCCATTTTACGACGACGACCCCCTCTTCTGTGTCGATCTCAGATGCGCAATCGTCCAACACGCTCGTGGCCGAGATGGCCTTCACCATCAACGATGCGTTTAGCACAGGCGGCATGACCGCTACAGAGATCGAGACGCAGATCAAAAATGAAAAAAATCGGCGCTTATTGCAACGGCTATTGCAAAAAGCGCTTGTCGCAGAAAAAAAGAGTTCCTTTTATATCGCTCCTGAACGGGAGTATGAGGAGTATCTCCATTTCCTCTACGCAATACTCGAAGACACTGATCTGCTCACAAAAGTATCGCTGCGCGATGTAGAATGCGTGGCCCTTCTCCTCAACCGCCTAAAATCTTTGGTGATGAAGCAAGAGGTAGAGGTGATTAATTTCACAGATATTCCGCAGGGTGAAAAGTTTGTCAAAAAGGCTGCCGACCGGATTTTACAGAACGAAGAGATGTATTCCCTCTACAAAAAAATCTATCATGCCAAAGAAGAGGCGGTCGAGGAGCATCTCACCCTTGGCGCTCAAGGATTGCCTTCTTCCGTTTTTGCCGACACGAAGGAGCAAAACGGATGCTGCCGAGTGGGGCAGACCAAGCTATTTGCCAAAAATTTCCCCAGCTTTTCCCGCCACGTCAAAGAGCTGCGGAACCGTTGGGTGCATGCCGCTAAAGAAGCCTATAAAGAGAAAAAGGAGATCGATCTTCATCTCCACATGATTAGCACGATTGCCAGCGCCGAGGATTTGTTTAAAGGAAAACCCGAAAGCGGCTCCCACAAAGATGAACTGTGGATCTGGATTTCAGGGTCCGAATCGTCCGTTGAGCATCTCAAGAGCTTCTTGAGCGCCTTCGGAGTGTCGCCGGCTGTGACTCAAAACAATTGCGAAGTGGAATTTATTGGGGACAATGCAAAGGAGTTGGACCAGCTCTTTACTGAAAGTTTCCCGCTCATTCCCCGCCGCATCCTCACCGCGCCCCACGAGATGGGCCCCCCGATCGCGGTGCTCCGTTTCAATCCGGGTTCGATCAATTCCCGCAAGTCGATGATTTCTCCTTTCTTGCCTAATAAGTAATCATCCTTCTAAAATTTTTGGCAGTGTTTGGAGCGCTTCTACGATGGGGATCGCGGTGATGTGATCGAAGTAGAGGCGCTGGCTTCCACCGTAAAAAATATAGAGCTTTGCAATGGGATAGTCTGCTTGAAATGCCTTGAGAGCCTTTAAATCATCGGAATGGATCTGCTTGGACCTTTTGACTTCAATGCCGATGAGGCCCTTAGCTCCGTAGAGAATAAAATCAACTTCCAGTTTGTCTGCCGTTCTCCAAAAATACATTTCATAGCCGAAGTTCATATAGCTATTAATCGCCTGCAGTTCTTGATACACCAGGCTCTCTAAAGCCGGTCCTTCAGCCTCCTCGGGTGAGTCGAAAGGGCCCATAGGACGAAGAACGCGGTAAACTCCCACGTCAAAGTAATAAAACTTTGAATGGGTCACCATTTTTCGCTTTGCTCTTTTTGTAAAAACAGGGAGGCGTTTGGCAAGGAGCAGGTCTTCCGTAATTTGGAAATATTCTTCGACAGTCTTTCGTTCAATCGCTGTCTCACGCGCAATCTCGGAAACATTGAGTGTGGAGCCTTGAGAGAAACTGGCCACCTGCAAAAATCTCGCAAAAGCCCCTGCATTTCGAGTCAATCCTTCTTGCATGACCTCTTCGCGTAAGTAGAGATGGATATAAGCATTTAAGTAGTCTTCAGGCTTGACATTTTGTGCATAGATGGTGGGAAGCTGACCGAACTTTAAGGACTTTTCGATGCGGAAATCAGCTCCCAACTCGATGACAGTCAGCGGAAACATTTTATAATAGAGGGCCCTTCCTGCGAGAAGATTGACCCCCTTTTTTTTCAGCGCGCGCGCACTGGATCCGGTGAGGATAAATTTGTAGCGATGACTCTCAATCATCCGGTGCACTTCATCCAACAGCGCCGGCACTTTTTGAACTTCATCGATGATGATCCACTCCGTAAAGCCTTTAGGAATCATCGACTCGAGCTTATGGGGAAATTGCAGAAGATCAAAGAAGATCTCTTGCTCCAACAGGTCGATAAACAATGCTGAGGGAATCTCTGACTTTAGCCAGGAGGTTTTGCCTGTCCCCCGGGGGCCGAATAAGAAGAAGCTATGATCACCTTTCAAAGGTTCCTGTAATAAGCGTTTATACATTTTTGCTCCTCTTCCTTCCATTTTACTGATATTTCTGTATAGATCAACTCCATTTTTTGCCTATTTTTGGGTAGTTCGGTTCCATTTTCTTAACAAAGCACGTAAACCGCTTACGTCCAATAGGATGAGAATGTAAAAATGTCTTTTACAAGTGGCTTTTTTTATATAAATAAAGTAAAAATTATTGTATAATCATAGGTAGAGCAAGTGGGCTTGATCACAAAATAAGGAGATATAAAAACATGGCTACTATAACTGTCGAAAGCTATGCCAGTGGGAACAAATACATTGGGGCTTTGGAAAATGGCACAAGATATGGCGAGGGTACATGCTATTATGCCAAGGGGGAGACCTATCATGGCATGTGGAAAAATGGCTTGCGGGATGGACAGGGTAGATTTAGATGGGTCAATGGAGACATCTATGAGGGAGCTTGGAAAAATGGCATCCAGCATGGAGAAGGCACGCTCACTTGTGCGAATGGGAAAATCTATCAAGGAACTTGGCAGAATGGTTATCCGCGAACATCTCCCCCTCTTCACTTTAGATCTGCCCTTGTGCGGACCGAGGAAAATAATGAGCAGCCGGGCTTAGGGGAATGGATCCTCCGGCGCCTCAGAAAAATATGGTCTGAAACATTTGGAGGAACGACGCCGTCAGAGGAAGTTAAACCGGCGGCCCGAGCAGGCTTCAAATTTCCTAAGGCAAGTGGCAACCGATACGAAGGAGAAAGACTCAATGGGTTCAGACATGGCCAAGGCGCCCTTTATTTTGCCGGCGGTGAAACCTATGTGGGCGCCTGGAAAAATGGTGCGCGGGATGGACAGGGTACCTTTACCTGGACTGATGGATCGGCCTATGTTGGGGCTTGGAAAAATGGCGTCCCTCATGGCGTGGGCAGGCTTACTTATGCCGACGGGGGCGGCAATGAAGGAATCTGGGAAAATGGGGTGTGGTATGCTGAGCATAGATAACCAGAGTCTCTGGTCGTGTTTTGTATAACATACGATCCGCACGCGCACAGGAGCCGGCTATTCAGCTTCGGCTTCTGTGGCAGCGGCTGCTGGGGCGTTGTCTTCGATGATCTCGAGATTGACGCGGATTCCGTTGCGGCTGGCAACAGACATCAGCAAGGTGCGGATGGCATTGATCGTTTTTCCTTTCTTCCCGATGATCTTACCGATGTCAGATTTCTCGACGCCGAGCTCAATGATGAGGGTGTTTGTCCCACCAATTTCATTGATGTGTACTTTATCAGGGTGGTCGACGAGGTTCTTAACGATGTATTCAACAAATTCTTTCATGTTCGGTCCTTGTGCAAAATAAAAAATTCGGCTTCTTCAAAGAATAACTGAGTGATGGATATTATTCAAGAAATCGTCGCATCTCATAGGGGATTGGCGCGCTGACAACTAAAGTTTTTCCTGTCATGGGATGAGTAAAGCACACCCGATGGGCATGAAGTTGCTGAACGCTCACCCCATATTTTTGGTTCGCAGAGGGGGATCCATAGACGGGATCGCCTAAAATAGGAGTCCCTTTGTGTTTGAGATGGACGCGGATTTGATGGGTCCTTCCGGTGATGAGTTCGAGCTCGAGCAAGGAAATATTTTCTTTTGTCGCGATCACTTTACAGCGCGTGATGGCTTCTTTGCCCGTGTCCACAATAGCCATTTCTTTGCGGCGGACCGGATGCCGTCCAATAGGGGCGTTGATTTCTCCGTCTCCCGGATTTCCCAGGGTAAGGGCATAATAATACTTTTGGATTTTTCGCTCGCAGAACAGGGTGACGAGCTTTTGATGCGTTTCAGCGGTCTTTGCGGCGATGAGGATGCCGGAGGTGTCTTTATCCAAGCGGTGAACAATGCCGGGGCGCAGGTCGTTTTCGGGCACGTTCCATTTGCAGTGGTGCAAGAGCGCGTTGACAAAAGTGCCGTTGGGGTGGCCCGGTGCGGGATGGACGACCATGCCCACGGGCTTGTTGATGATCAGGAGGTGCTCATCCTCGTGGAGAATATCGAGCGGAATATCCTGCGCTTCTAAAGAAATTTCCGGGGTGAGCAAGAAACAGATCTCGATCTCATCGCCGGCTTCGGGCTTTTCTCGCTTTTTCATCGGCTTTCCCGACACGAGGACGCACCCTTTCTCAATCAGCATCTGAAAGTAGGTGCGGGAGTGCTGGGGAAAGTGGAGGGATAAGAGTTTGTCGAGCCGTACATGCGCCTCTTCTAAAGAGACCACAAACTGGTCAGCGTTACTGATAGTCATCTCCATAGAGTTCTTTCATGAGTTGTTTATTGGCCTCATATCTTGCTTGGTTTTCCTGGATCGCGGTCGACATATTGTTAAGCAGTGTCTTCTGGAACATCGCCATATTCTCCGGACTTTGCAGGAAGGCCTGGAATTGCGCCCAGGCGGGGCCCCAATCTTGAGGTTTGGGCGCACCCGGCGTAGGAGGTTCAAAGGGTTGAGATGGAGTGGTCGGAGTCGCAGGACCTACGGGAGCGCCATGTGGGTTAGGCTCGGGAAGATCAGGGATCGAATTAGGAGCGATTGGCATAATTACCTCTTTTCTCTATATTAGCAGGATGAAGATAGAATGGCAAATCAAGAGCGGGGACCCTCGCTTTCTCCTCATCACGGTCGACGGAGAGCTTTGGAAGGAAATCTTTAAGTCGCTCATTGCAAAACATTTGCCTGCTTTACGAAGCTGCGCCTCCCCGGAAGAACTCAAGGAAAGATTTGCCCTTGTTGAGGCCAAGATTGCGAAGGAGGCCACATTCCGGCTGCTCGCTTCTAGGAGTCAACTGTCCACAGAAATCCATAAAAAGCTGGCGTCCAAAGGCCTCTCTTTTGCCTCCATTGAAAAAGCTCTCGAAGAATGCCGCGGCTTAGGAGTCTTGGATGACCGGCGGGAAGCGCGCGCGTTCATTGCGCGGGAAGAAGCGAAGGGCAACGGCCCCCATCTGATTGCCTACAAACTCAAGCTCAAAGGGATCAAAGTGAGCCCTGCGCTGATGCAAGAGATGCAGGAAAATCAAAAGAGCCTTCTCAAAAAGCTTCTCCAAAAGCCTAAATATCGAGAGGATCCGCGCAAGCTGATCCGCCGCGGCTTCGACGCCTCTTTGTTGCATCAGTCTTAAGCAACGCTGTGCTAGAAGATTAAACGCAAAGACGCAAACATATCTTTTACGCATAAGTTTTTCTTGCTACGTTTTCAGGTTGAGGGAGTATGGCAATTCAACGCAAAGGCGCAAAGGCGCAAAGGCGCGAAGAGGGATCCGAATCAATTCCAGTTTCTTTGCGGCTTTGCGTCTTTGCGCCTTTGCGTTGAACTGTCGTAGTCACTCTAAGTCGTTAGACTTGTGCTTCACAGAAAATTTTCTGCAAAATGCTCCTTGTACAAAATTTTTTTGTCTCATATAAGGTGTTACAACCTTAGGTGTGCATGAAGATTGGAATGATCGGGATTAGCATGAAGTCCTCGGAGCTCAGCTTAAGAGAGCTCCTTGCCAAGGCCTGCCCCAAATGTTTGAGCGGGGAAAGTGTTGCGGCTGCCTCCTTCAATGTGGTCTTGCTCTCCACTTGCCACCGGACAGAAATTTATTTCAGCTCAGACGACCTCGCCGCTACGCAAACCCAGCTACTCCACCTTCTGCAGAGAGAAATTCGGCAGCCTTTTGAACATCAGGTCTACTCCTATTTTGGGAGTGATTGTTTTGTTCATTTAGCGTTGGTTACTGCAGGAATGGATAGTCTGATCCTTGGGGAAACAGAAATTCAAGGTCAGGTCAAAACCGCGTACGAGACTGCCTGTCTCTACCGCCGTCTGCCCGGCTGTATCCATTTTCTCTTTCAGAAGTCACTCAAAATTGCCAAGGAAACGCGCACCTGTTTCTCTGCCTTCAATCGGAAATCGACCTTAGAGGGATTGATCTACACTTTGAGTTTAAGCCTCAACAAAAAACCTTCTCTGTTTTTCATTGGAAATTCTGAGATCAACCGAAAGATCCTCTCTTTTTTCAAAGCAAAGGGAAGGGAGGAGATCGCGCTCTGCACCCGCTCGCCCCATTCGGCGAAAGATCTAGGTGTTGAGGTTGTGGATTGGAGCGGCTTAAAGAATTGGAAAAATTACGACATTGTCATTTCGGGAACGAACCATCATGAATATTTGCTCTCTCCTCTCCCGCACGACAAAGGAATCACTTCTTGGATTTTTGATTTGAGCATGCCGCGCAGCGTCGATCCGCGCTTTGCGAGCCATCCGCGCATCACGCTGCTCAATATGGAAGAGCTGGGAAGACTGGTTGAAAAACAAGAAAGCGGGCATACTGCTCAAGCAGACAGTGCTCGCGGCGCGCTTTGCCGGGCCGCACTGCGGCAGTATGAATTATTTCACCTCAAACAACAAGTGGCCACATGCGTTTAGTGATTTGCTTCTTAGTATTCTGTATCAGCGGCTTTGCCGATGTGACGCCGTCTGGCCGCGATATTGTCATTCTGCCTGCGGGCCAAACGGTGCACGGAAACTATTACGCGCTCGGAGACAGTGTCGAAATTTCCGGCACGGTCACGGGAGATGTCTATGTGCTCGCCGGCCAAGTGTTCATCGATGGTCATGTGCAGGGCGATGTTCTAGCGCTTGGGGGCAGTGTTGAAATTTCCGGTCATGTGGGGAATAATATCCGGGTCTTGGGCGGCCAGGTAACGCTGAGCGGCGAAGTGAACAAAAACATTACGGTGGTCACTGCCAGCTTTCAGGTGCTTCCTTCGGCCGATCTTCAGGGTAATGTGGTCTGTATCGCGGGTAATGCGGACTTCGGCTCAACGGTTGCGGAAAATGTCACCGTATTTGGCTCCAACCTACGGATTTCAAGCGAGCTTCGCAAAAATTTAGAGGCCTATGTCGGGCAGCTCAGGCTCACCTCAAAAGCGGTCATCGATGGGGATGTGATGTACGGCAGCAACACGGTGGCGCTGGTCGACCCCGGCGCAAAGATCAAAGGCAAAGTCGTCTTCGCAACGTCCTATGTCTCTCGTCTTTTTGAGGGGAGCTGGCTCAAGGGCCTGCTCTTCGGTTCAAAAATCGCCGCCCTTCTGATGAACTTTTTCTATTCGTTGATTGTGGGTGTGATCCTGATCCGCCTTTTTCCCAAGACGGTGGATTATGCTCTTTTGGCGCTCAAGACAGAATATTGGAAGGCACTGATTTATGGCCTTGTCCTCTTGATCTTACTGCCTCTTGCTTCTCTAATACTTCTGATGACGATCTTAGGTGCGCCGTTTGCGCTGACCTTGATCGCCTTCAATATCATCGGTTTCTATACTGCTAAGATCTTTACGATCCTATGGGCATCCCATGCGGTTTTGCATAGATTTGGCTGGAAGCTCAGCAGAGTTCTTACCCTCTGTGTAGGATTGGTGGCCTATTTTCTCGTCACCTCAATCCCCGTCTTCGGAACGATTGTGGCGCTTGTCACGATGCTATTTGGGGTCGGGGCCGCGGTCATCGGACGCACGCTGATGCATACGCGTCGGCGAGCTACTTAGTAGTAGTAAGTTAGGCCGGCGCCGATGCTACTGTCGGAAAATTTGTTCCCATAGAGGCCGTTATAGTAGACGTTGCATGAGAGGTCGTGTCTGTAGATCAGCGCGGTGATGCTCGCCCCGGGGGAGACGAGGTTTCTGTCGGGCATGTAGCCCGTCACTGTGAATGGAACATCGGTCCCTTCGAACTTGGATGTGAAGTGGCCGGCATTTAGACGCACTTCGCGGACCCAGCTTACCTTGGCATCAAAGATCCAGCGGATGCCGTGGGAACACTCGCAGCGGGAGATGTTTAGGCCGAGTTCGTTACGGAGCATGGGAGCGTGGGATTTCTTGACTTTGAGATTGAAAACGCCGGCATGCCTCTCTGTAAATCTGTTTTCATTCTGCGCAATGTAATCGAAGGTATTAAAAGGGCTGAATGCGAGCCCGCCCCAAGTGGAGATCAACCCTAAGTCCAACGAGGTGATGAACTGATGGCCTTTGGTGTTGCTTCTGGCTGTGGCATCCACTCCCGGAAAGATGATGTTGCGTGAAGCGTGATATTGGTTCCAAGCGCCAATGCCTGACAGGGAGGCATAAAACCATTCGCCGCTCGTGGAAAGATAGGCGCCGAAGTACTCGCTATGGATGGTGCCGTGCCCGTGATCTTTGGTCCAATGGGTGTCGGAGTGGGTATAGCCGCCGAGGAGTCCTGCGCTGAGGAGATCTTCAAAGCTGTAATCTACGCCGAGGGCAAAGCCTGCCATAAAATCGGTGTAGCCGACTTGGTGGCTGGAAGCATAATGGGTGGCGTCTTGGCGGAGCCAATCGCCGAGCCCTTCGATCCATGCTGTAAATGGCTGGTCGTCCATCCCGAAATGGTAGCCGCCGCACTGATCTTCGTAGATGGGCAGCATGAGGTGGTTTAAGAGAGCATCACGCACTTTGACGGCGTTGTTCTCTTGGATGAGCGTTTGTGCCTTGAGCTGGGCAGGATGCATCTGATCGAGGGCGTGGATTATTTCAGGCGTGCTTAAGAAAAAGATGTCGCTCAAAATGGTGTTTACAGCCGGACTTCCCGAGGCGAGGATCTTATCGAGGGCAACGGCCACTTTGTGCGGATTTCCTTTTGCGGCGATGCTGCCAATAGAGTTGGAATGGATGCTGAGCACCACTTCATTGGGAGGATAGGTGAGGGTAGGGGTGAGCAGGATCGAGGAGGAGGTGACGGTGCTATAGGTGCCCGTCACCGGGACGCCGGTGATGACGATGTAACTTTGATTTTGCGCATAGACGCCGGGATCGGGGGAGACCTCAAATGTTGCCCCCGGGTCGATTGTCACCGCGCCCGACACAATGAGCATGTCGCCGGCTGTTGGGCTGATCTCGCAAAAGAATGCCGACCCCGGTTCTTGGGTATAGGTGCCGTTGATAGTAAATGTTCCAATGCTATTTCCCGGAGACATTGTTCCAAACATGAATACATCGCCTGTCACGGACCCTATGCCCCCTAACGTGGCCCCGGCATTGACTGTCGTCGTATGGTATAGATTCGTTCCATTGAGGAAGAGTGTTCCGGGTCCGTTTAAAATAACGGCTCCGAATCCGGGATTGTTCCCAAGAATTTGTCCCGAATAAATGGTGGAATTAGCACCCTGGATGGTGAGAGTGGCCCCGTTTAAGAGGACGTCGCCGCCCGCAGGGCCGCCGCCGGCAAGGCCGCCGATCGTGTTGTTAAAGGCACCTGAGTTGAGATCTAGAAAGGCATTACCGTTATTCGCAAGAGTGACAAGCGAGTTGGGTGAGAATGCTTGTGCAGCTCCTGCTTGCAGGGTTCCCGAAAGGATTGTGGTGGTTCCTGAATAGGTATTGGAAGTTCCACTCAGCTGAAAAATGGAAGCATTGCTTGCATTCAGAGTCAGTCCTCCAGACCCGGAAATTGCCCCGCTAAATATCTTTGGGCCGGTACTAAACCCCACTAGCGACAATGTGCCGCTCCCCAAGGTAACCGTTCCTGAGCCTGATAAGCTCCTGATGGTATTGTCAAAGTTGTTGAGATCGAGGGTGCCGTTTGTGAGTGTGACATCCGAAGAAGCAGGGAATGCATTGAGAGCGCCCGCCTGCAGCGTGGATGCGTTAACGGTTGTCGTTCCTGAATAGCTATTGCTGCTTCCGGTCAATTGGAGCGTTCCTCCTCCACTTAAAATGAGGCCGGTACCGCCTGTTCCCGAAATGGCTCCTCCATAAGATGTAGAGTTAGGCCCATTGATCGTTAATGCGCCTGTTCCTAACTGCACATTCCCTCCCGAGGCACCGCCCCCGGAGAGCCCGGCGATCTGATTATTGAAGTTATTGAGGTTGAGGATGGCCAAAGAGTTGTCTGCAAGAACCACGATAGAGTTTGGTGAGAAGGCGTTGGCAACTCCTGCCTGCAAAGTACCGGAGAGGATCGTCGTCGGCCCAGAATAACTGCTGCCCGTAGCGGTCATCGACCATGTTTGTCCGGAAGGGCTATTGATCGTTAAGCCCCCCGTGCCTGAAATCAGTCCGCCATAACCGGTTCCGGGCGAGGGGAGCGTGAGTGTCAAGGTTCCGCTTCCTAAATGCGTGGGCCCTGAGTTTGTGACAAAGGTGATCGTGTTATCGAAGTTATTTAAGTCGAGGAGTGTGCCTGAGGCTACACTGATCGAAGAATTCGGGGAGAAGGCGTTGGTCGCTCCTGCCTGGAAGGTGCCGATAATAATTTCAGTGATCCCTGTATAGGTATTTTGATTTCCTGTCAGAATGAGCGCGTTCGCGAGAACGGCCTTTTCGAGCGCTAGGAAAGAATTTGTCGCACCAGATGCAGATACGATGGCCCCTCCGTAGGTGTTAGAGGAAGAGCCCCTGATGGTCAAGGGGAGGGAGTTTCCTAAAATGAGCGTCCCTCCCGGGCCGGGGCCGGCGAGCCCGCCAATTTGCTGGGATGTGGCGACGCTGAGATCGAGGATCGCAGAAGGATCATTGGCCAAGGTGACGATGGAGTTATTCGAAAGTTCCCCCAGCCCGGTAGGTTGCAGCGTCCCCGAGTTGATCGTTGTTGGACCTGAATAAGAATTCAGGCCGGTGGTGGCCAGTTGCAGGGTTGCGAGGGAATTGATAACCAATGAGGAGGGACCGGTGATGATGTTATTCGTGATGATCAGGGTTCCATTGCCGCCGACAATGATTGGACTGTTTGTCGATGTAAGGTTATTCACCGTGAGCGTGCCGCCGGGAATTTTAGACAGATCAAAATTTATCGGGACCCCTGCGGTATTTCCGATGCTTTGCGCGAGGCTTACTCCAGAAGCGATCGGCTGCAATATCCCTCCGTTGGTTGTCCCTGTGTCAAAGATCACGGAACCGGCGGCAGGGCCTAAGCTATTTGCCGTATTAAATTGCAGGAAAACCCCATCGACAAGGCGGAGCGGGCCCGTTAATCCTGAATTATCGCCTCCTAATAGGATCGTTCCCGAATTTGTCTCTGCAGCGGCAGCATTTCCATGAAAGATAATGGACCCGGTGCCCGTGAAGTTTCCGTTATAGGCAAAGATTCCATTGACGCTGGTGACATTGAGAGGGACGGTCAGCGTGTTTGAAATGGAAACACTGAGCGTATTGGTCTGCAGAGGAGTGTTAATTCCTGCGACTGTAATGCTTCCGCCCGCAGCGCCGGCGAATTGGAACATGTTCGTCGAAGCGGCAGGAGAGATGTTATAAGTCGGAGTGCCCGCGGGATTTCCTGTCATGGACAAGGAACCGATTTGGAAGAGATTGGGCGTTAAATTATCGGTGACTGTGTACTGAGGAGCTGTCAATGTTCCAGGGAAAGTGATCGAGGTCGCGGGGTCAGGGGTCGGAATGCCGGGAGGAGTGGCCCAATTGCCCGGTGTCGTCATGAAGGCATTTCCGCCGGCGCCGGTCCATGTTGCGGCAGTGGGAGCGGAAAATAAGATCTCCGCGGACAGCATGGAGAGCGCAAATGCTGAGTGCATGATTCTTTTAAAGCGGCAGTCCATCCGTAATTCCTTGAGGGCAGCCAAATCAAATAGCTTTCCTCTCTTCCTCGTAACATGTTTTTTTATATTGCGCAATCAGATACTCTCTTAAGAGAATAATCGAGGGAATTGCCTCAATTAATCGGTGACGAAGTCGAGGACAAGCTCCTCAGGGTCGCAGCTCCCTCCTTTGCCGATGACGCGTGAGCGGTAGCGCTCTCCGATGATGGGGTCGAGGGGGCCGCCGTGGCTGCAGATGTACGCGAACAGTTGCTTCGCTAGTTCTTTGGACCAAAGGTAGCTGTAATACTTGGCGCCGTAGCCGGTCAGGTGGCCAAAGGAACAGAGCGGATGGCACTGGGGATCATAGGCGACATGCTTGAGGCCTCCTTCGCAGAAGGTTTTTTCTAGTTGGGTGAGATCCTTAGCTTTTCCCGGACCAAAGCAGTTGAGTGCGGTCTTGGCGAGGCCGACTTGTCTCGTCTTTACCCTCCCTTCATCAAAATCTTCGGTGTCGGTGATCTGGTCTGCCAGCATGAAGGGCATGGGCTCTTTGGTCAGATAATGACGGCTGAGGAGGATTAAGACGTCGTTGTTCCATACCCATTCCTCTAATAGCTGGGAAGGGGCCTCCACGAAATCAATTTTGGTGTTGAAGGCGGCCTTGCTCGGCATTTCTGCCCGTCCCAAAAGGGCATGGATGGCGTGGCCAAATTCGTGGAAGAGCACTTCGACCTCGTCGTGCTGCAAAAGAGAGGGTTTGCTCTCGGTGGGCTTGGAAAAGTTCGCAATCACAATGGCGAGGGCGGGGCTGTAGGTCTTCCCTCCATCTGATGAGATCGGAGGCCGGAGGGACTCGCAGCAGGCGTGGGAATATTTATTTTCCCGGGGAAAAAGGTCGAGGATCAAATGGCCCAAGAGCGATGGTTGGGCATTTGGGTCGGAGACGGCGACGAGCTGGACGGCAGCGTCCCAAAGCCCTTGGGCGGGGACAGCCTTAAATTTGAGGCCGAAGAATTGCCCGTACACATTGAGAAGGCCCTGGACGACAGCATCCATCGGAAAGTACTCGGCGATTTTTTCATTGTCGATGTGCAGGTGCTGTTTCTTGTAGCGGTTTTGGAGGAAGGCGACATCCCACGGTTTGATTTTACCTTCAGGTGTGAGCGTGATAGAGTCGGGAAGATCGGCAAGGAGAAGTTCCCACTCGGCATCGGCCTTCGGGGTGTATTTTTCAGCAATGCTATCGAGAAAGTGTCGAACAGTTTCGGGAGTCTTGGCCATCTGCGAAGAAATGTCTAATTCCGCGTAGCTGGAAAATCCTAAGAGCGAGGCCAGCGTGTCGCGGGTACTGATGATTTCGGTTAAGAGCTGCTGATTTTTTGGGTAGGCGCGATTGAAAAACATCCGGTGGTAATCACGGCGCGTGGATTCGATGCGGCAATTTTCCATCACTTGGGCCCGTGTTGGATAATCGCAGCGCAGGAGGTAGTAGCCTCCCTCGTTTCCTAAGCTATGAATGACGTCTTCTTCAAGTCCTAAGAGCTGCTCTTTTTTGACGCGCAGGGTGGAAGAGTCCTCTGAGATGTTGGTGTCGAACTGAAGGCAAAGCACGTTAAGCCGATTTTTGAGGTCTTTCATCAGCCGGAAATCTTCGGGGTTCAAGTTGAAGCCTTGTCTTCGGAACGCCTCCATGACATCGGCGAGGTGGTAGGAGCGCTCGGGATTTAAATGTTCCTTGTTTGCTTGATATTCGCAAAGAGCCCGATAGACCTCCCGATTAGCTTCGAACTGGTCGACAAGAAAGGGGCCGCCTTCGATAGCGATTTTCTGTGCGGCTGCTCGGATGACAGGATCGGGATAGACTTTGAGGATGGTTTTTACGATGTCGGTGAAGGTAGCAACTTCCGCATAGGCCTTGTCGAATTCTCTCACGGTATTTTCAAAGGTGCGCTTTTCTGCAGGGAGGGATTCAATCGCCTTTAAACATGCCAGTGCTTCGTTTTTAGTCCGTTCGTAGCTGTTTTGCAACTCTTCCGCGCTTTTGGGGAAAAGGGCGCTAACTTCAGCCGGTGTCTTGAGATCTAGGGGAGCGGAATGTAGGGAATGGGCGGCGAGAACAAGGAATGAAAGGTGTTTGATCATGCTAAGAATCTCCCTAGTTTTAGAAAATGGATGAGTCAAAAACGGGAGTATACATCTCGTTAGATTTTTCAAGAAATCTAATTATTGAGGCAATACCCGCTCCTGAAGGGACGGGATTGCAGCGAGCGCACTGTTCGATGTGGTTTTTTTTAGTCTGACAATTTCTCGTCAACTTTATCTTTAATGGCGGTTTTTGCGTCGTCGATTTTATCTGACACTTTGTCTTTTGCTTCCATCAGTTTGTCTTTCACTGTATCTTTTACTTCAATGATTTTATCTTTTGCTGCATCGACTTTTTCTGCAGCCGCATCTTTTACATCTTCGATTTTTTCTTTGGTTTTATCAATTGCGGCATCGACTTTTTCACCTGTTGATTTTTCATGGTGATGTTTGTGGTGGTGGCCCGCGAACAAAGACAAACTAGTAAGAACTGAGAAACAAGTAAGTGTGGATATAACTTTTTTGATATTCATAAAAGCACCTCTGTTGAGCAATGTGAACCAATATTTAGATGAATAGAAACACCAATGAAAATTTAATGTTTACTTTACTTACCTTAATATATTGATTCTGCCCCATATTTTAGTTTGTTTACTGAATTGTGTACAGAGATATCGCTTTTTAAAAATCAGCATGGCCGGGGAATCGCGGGAAGGGGATCACGTCGCGGATGTTTTCCATACCGGTAATATACTGAACGAGCCGCTCGAACCCGGCGCCGAAGCCCGCGTGCGGAACGGTGCCGTAGGTGCGCAGCTGCATGTACCACCAGTAGTCTTTGGGATCGAGGCCGAACTCGAGGATTTTTTTCTCGAGGATGTCTTGCCGCTCTTCGCGCTGGCTTCCGCCGATGAGCTCGCCGATTTTTGGAACGAGGACATCCATCGCCGCGACGGTCTTCCCATCATCATTGGCGCGCATGTAGAAGGCTTTGATCTTTTGCGGGTAGTTGGTGAGGATGACCGGCTTTTTACAGTGCTCTTCGGCGAGGTAGCGCTCATGCTCGGATTGGAGATCGATGCCCCACTCCACGGGAAACTCAAAAGGCTTGTTGGATTTTTTCAAGATCTCTATGGCTTCGGTGTAGGTGAACCGGGCAAACGGACTGTCCACCACGTGCTTGAGCCGGTCGATCAGCCCTTTTTCGATGAACGCATCGAAAAATTCCATGTCTTCTGCGCAGTGGGCGAGGACGTAACGGGTCACATATTTGAGGAAGTCTTCGGCACAGTCCATGTCGGTATTGAGATCGGCAAAGGCCATTTCTGGCTCGATCATCCAAAATTCGGCGAGGTGGCGCGAAGTGTTGGAGTTTTCGGCGCGGAAGGTGGGGCCGAACGTATAGACATCGGAGAGCGCGCAGGCGAGCGTTTCAGCGTTGAGCTGGCCCGAGACGGTGAGGTAGGCGGGCTTGCCGAAAAAATCTTGGGAAAAGTCAGCTGCTTTTTTTTGCACATCGAGCGTGGTGACCAAAAACTGCTGGCCGCCCCCTTCGCAATCGGAGGCGGTGATGAGGGGTGTTTGCACATAGAAGAACCCGCGCTCTTGGAAAAAGAGGTGGGTGGCAAACGCCAGAGCATTCCGGACGCGGAGGACGGCGCCTTGGGTGTTGGTGCGGGGGCGGAGGTGCGCGATGGTGCGCAAGAACTCAAACGAGTGCCGCTTCTTTTGCAGAGGATAATCTTCGGGGCAGCTGCCGAGGACTTGGATGGCGGAGGCCTTCATTTCCCATTTTTGCTTGCTGCCGGGGCTTTCGACAAGGGTGCCGGTAGCGCGGAGCGATGCGCCCGTGGAGAGCTGCCGGATAAGCTCGGCGTAGTGGGGCAGGTCGGAGTCTAAAATGATCTGGAAGTTGGACAGGGTGGAGCCGTCGTTGATCTCGAGGAAGGTGAAGCTTTTTTGCTCGCGCACGGTACGGACCCAGCCGCAGAGCGTTAAGGTCTTTCCGATGTCGGAGGCGTGGATATTTTTGATTTTTAGCCGTTTCATTTTTTTGCAAATTCCCTAAGCATGGCGATTTCTTTTTTCCAGAGAGGCGGACCTTCCGGGGTTTCTAAATATTTGGGCAACTCCCGCAGGTCGGGATGCTGCATCATGACTTTAAAGCATTCGATTCCGATGTGTCCTTTTCCCAAAGGCGCATGCCGGTCGACCCTAGAGCCGAGCGGTTTATCAGAATCGTTGACGTGGAGCGCGTAAAGGTGTTTGAGCCCCACCTGCTTGTCGAATTCTTTGAGAGTGTCGTCCCATCCTTTTTGGGTGCGGATGTCGTAGCCGGCGGCAAAGATGTGGCAGGTGTCGATGCAGATGCCGATCGGGATCTTCTTGTGCAGCCGGTCGATGAGGTAGCCGAGGTGTTCGAACCGATGGCCGACAGAGCTTCCCTGGCCGGCGGTGGCTTCGATGAGGAGGCGGGTATGGCCCTTGTCCACAAGGGGTTCGAGTTCTTCTAAACTTTCTACGATCGTCCGCAGGCAATCATCCTCTGTGGAATGGGTCGCTGCGCCGGGATGGAAGTTGAGAAAGGAGAGGCCCAGCAGTTGGCAGCGGATGAGCTCGTCTCGAAAGGCGTTGCGGCTTTTTTGCAAGAGGGCTTTATCGGGAGAGCCTAAGTTGATGAGGTAGCTGTCGTGGCTCATGAGTTTTTTAAGGCCTGTCGCTTGGACCGTTTCTTTCCAGAGCTCGAGTTCTTCTTCGCCGATGGTCCGTCCGGTCCATTGCTTTTGGTTGCTAGTAAAAAATTGAATAGTCGTCGCCCCGATTTCCTGGCCTTCCAAGAGCGCGTTGGGGGCGCCGCCCGCGGCAGAGGTGTGCGCTCCGATCAATAGGTCTTCAGGTTTTGTCATCCGTCCTCCGGCGGAAACCCGGCCCTTAAGGGCCGGGTATTTTCAAAAAGACGACTTGGGAGGGGTACGAAGCCCCTCCCAAGACGCAGTAACAATCCCCGGCCTTAAGGCCGGGGTTCACATTCCTTTTTGCAAGAGCAGATTATAGGAGATTAAAGAAGAAGATGCAACCTCAAAGGATCGATCGTTTCTTAAACACAAAATCTTGGATGAGTTCTTGGATATCGGCGGTCTTGAAGGCATAGGCATAGAGGAGAAGGCCTCCGACGAAGGCGGCGAGCTGAGTGGAGAAATGGGCGAGCTGGACAGCGGCGGAGCGGGGAAAATCCACCCCGCCTAGGAGCGGCATGAGGGCGCTGCTCTGAAAGAACAGGTAATCGGCGCCGAGCGCGCACAAGCCGGCAAAAAGGCTGGCGCCGGTGATCTGGAGTAGGCGAGAGGCAGAAAGTTCCGGTTTCCATCCCATTTTTTTTGTGAATTGATACAAAATCCAACAGTTGGCAAGCGCGCTGAAGCTGGTCGCAAGCGCAGTGCTGATCGCTCCCATTTTCCACCCCCAGACAAAGAGCATATTGAGGACCATGTTCAGCGCTACGGTGGCAAGAGAGATGAGCATCGGGAGGCGGAAATTATTGTGTGCGTAGAAAATTGCGGAAAACAGGATCACGAGAGCGGTCGGTACGAGGCCTAGTCCATAGGCCCAGAGGCAGAGCGTTGTTTTCGAGATTGCCAGATCGGAAAAGTGGCCGCGGCCGTAGATCAGATTGACGGCGGCAGTCCCTAAAACGATGAGGGCAATGGTGCAGGGGACCATGACGGCCATGATCCGTTTGTAGCTGAAGCCGAAAAGGCTTTGAGCTTCCTCGAGGCGGCCTGCTTTGATCGCCCGAGAGAGGCGAGGGACGATGGTGCTGACACAGGCAATGCCGAAGACGGCGAGCGCGAGCTGCTCTAAGCGGATGGAATACCAGAGGTAGGCGGGGCCGCTGATATCTGCATATCTAGCAAAAAGGGCGTCGACAAGGGCGTTGATTTGGACGGCGCCAACGCCGATGACACCTAAGGCAAAAGATTTAGCGAGACCTTTCACTTCGGTGGGAATTTTCCACTGGAACCAATCTCTCCAGCCCCCGGCAACATGTTTTAACGTATAGGGCAAGGTGAGGAGCCATTGTCCGAAGAACCCGATTGCGACCCATTTAGCGAGGGTCGGCATGGCTTCTGCCGGGGATTGATTGCGAAGGGAGAACGCGGCGCCGATCCAGATGGCATTGCAGACGAAAGGGGCGAAGCTCGGGATAAAGAACGTGTCGTAGCAATTGAGGAGGGAAATATTCAAGCCGTAGAGGCAAATAAAAAGGATCCCGGGAAGGAGCCATCCGGTCAGCGAGACAATTTCTGCGTTGCCCTCGGAGAGGTTTCCCTGGGAGAGCGCCGTAAAGATTCCTCCTTCGCCGATGAGGATAAGGGCGATGAGAAGCAAGCTGATGAGGCTGGTGAGCTGCCTAAAAAAGAGGGTGGCCTTGCCGCTGTCTTGGACGCGGAGCCCTTCGAAGTAGGGGATGAATGCCGATTGGAACGGGCCTTCGCCGAGGAGCCTGCGGAGCAGGTTGGAGAGGCGGAAGGCGACCATGAAGGCGGCGACCGAGGGGTGGTCCCCGAAGGCAAAGGCCATCACGAGGTCGCGTCCCATGCCGCTGATGCGGCTGAGCAGCGTGCCTGAAAAAAATCTGCGGATGTAGAGCGATAAGTTTTTTTCTGTCACGGCCCTAATGTTGTCGATGCGCTGGGATAACTAGCGATGTTAAAGGAAAATTCTGTAATCGGTTTTAAAAAACGCAGCGAACCTTTTTGCCATCTCCTTTCCGATTGTGCGCTTGCCGTTTTCCATTTCGCTGATATGGTTTTGGCTAATCCCCAGAGCCTCGCCGAGTTCTGTTTGTGTGAGGCCTTCCTTGAGGCGGCTTCCGCGCAAAGAGAGCCCGGCTTCTGTGTATTTTTCAATTTCCTCCTTGAAGGCTTCTCTCCAAGGAATAAGGCGTTCTCTTTGCTTTCCCTTTACTGTGATCCGGTGCCTGTCATAAAGACACCCGGCCGCCGTTTTCTCTTCCATCCCGTCTCTGCTTTGTTTTTACACTATATGTATATCCCTTGCAATGGGATATTATCAATCAGAAATCAACAGGGATGGCGTGACTGGAAGTCGATGATTCCACAAAAGGAATGGAAAAAATACATGCGATAGCAGGTGTCAACGCAAAGCCGCGGAGACGCAAAGGTAAGAGGAAGTATTAAGGTGGACCCCAGACAAAAATAACTCAGGAAATTTCTCTCGTGAACGTTACCGCATGCTATTACCCATAAGTTTTTCTTGCATTATAAGATATCAACGCAAAGACGCAAAGGCGCCAAGACGCAAAGGAGGGAGGGTTCTGATTTTGGAGTGCGTAACTCGCACTCCAAAATGGGGAAGGGAAGAAAAATGCGAAGGGACTCTTATCGCCCTTTTGTGAACGAAGTTCACGCCTCAGGGAAGGAAATATTTTTTAAGAAAGCAAGTAGATAAGCCGAAGCCGCTACAACTTCTTTGCTTTCTTAAAAAATATTTCCTTCCCTGGGAGCATGCTCCGCAAAAAGGGCGATCTCTCCTGTTCTTCCCGCGTCTTTGCGTCTTTGCGCCTTTGCGTTGAACTGTTGAATACACATCAGTCCGTAAACATATGCAAAAACCACAGTTCCCTATGGAAAAAATACTTATGGGTAATAGCAAGCGTTACCGTGCCCGATGTTCTCTTCTTCCTGTCTTCCTACCAAAAAAAAAGGACAGCCATACTGGCTGTCCTCAAGACAAGGAAGTGCTAAATTTATGCTCTTAGTTCGTGTGGGCGAGGAACTCGCAGATCAGCGGAACATTGAGC
>Ga0207105_1098_pt1 | contig 21410 bp, 16 predicted proteins | sample Alteio_BWMinHeat_77_FD_153569 | JGI IMG/M metagenome (GOLD analysis project Ga0207105, IMG submission 153569) | Enriched cells from forest soil in Barre Woods Harvard Forest LTER site, Petersham, Massachusetts, United States -... | ecosystem: Environmental > Terrestrial > Soil > Temperate forest >... | reverse complement strand
GATGAAATGCTTATTAGAAGCAGATTCCTTCGCGAAAAGCAGTGAAGAAAGAGAACACGTGACCCCCTATTTTTACCGTCATCCCGAACGGTTTAAACTTGGCAATCTCTCTTATGACACGGACGAATCATCGCAGCGTTGGACAGTAGACACCCCTGATGACTTTAAACTTATTTCAAAAATCATTGAAAGCTTGTATCCAATCAATCCAAGTTTTAGCATGGAGGATATTCTGGCTTTATTAAAAAAACATCCCGACTGGCTAAAGATTAATGCTCATGTTCTGCAAAAAGAATTAGGACAAAAATAAGGTATGGAAAGCGAAGAAATTGGTTTTGAAATCGTTAGACCTTTGGAAAGCCATGCTCAGTTGATTATGGCGTGGCGCAACAATCCCGAAACTTTGCAGATGTCTTTTCATACTAAGCCTAAGGAATGGAGTCCTTTTTTTAACGAATTCTTAGATCGCTATTTTGCATGTCCCGGACTGCCTCCCTTGTTTGTCCTCTATCAAGGCAAGCGTGTTGCTTTCTTGCGTTTTGAATTAGTTGCCCATCCGATACATTTTTCTCGACGTTGTTGTCAGATTTCGATTAATGTAGCTCCTGAATGGCGCGGCAAAGGTATCGGCCAAACAGCTCTGCATGCTGTTAAAGCTTGGGTGGCAGATGAAGGGTACGATGCTATCTACGCAGAGATTAAGGAGGAAAACCTTACTTCTCGTAAAGCTTTTGAAAAAGCCGGCTATAAGAAACTTGAAGATGCCAAAAAACAACTTCCTGACTCTACAGAAGTCGTTTCCATATGCCGCTATCTCACAAAATTAGATTCTCCCTGGCCGCGATCTGAAAATGGTAAAATATTCATCATTGCCGAAGCGGGATCCAATTGGCGCATGGGTACCTATGAGCGCGATCTTAAGATGGCCAAAACCCTTATTGAAGTGGCTGCTGATGCCGGCGCCGATGCCATTAAATTTCAAGTATTCCGCCCTGAAACAGTCTATGTAGAAAATGCGGGCCAAAGCGATTATTTATCTGATGCTGGAATCACAGCTGATATTCGCTCGATTTTTGCCGACTTAGCCATGCCCTATGAAATGATTCCTGAACTTGTCGACTATTGCAAAAAAAATGACATCATGTTCATGGTGACTCCTTTTTCGAAAAAAGACTTTGAGATGATAGATCCCTATGTTTCTATACATAAGATTGCTTCATACGAAATTACTCATCTGCGTCTTTTGGAGCTAGCAGCCCACTCCGGAAAGCCCCTCATCCTTTCCACCGGCGCTGCCACAGAAGATGATATCGAATGGGCTGTCAAAACCTTCCAGGCTCATGGCGGCAAAGACTTGACTTTGCTGCAATGCACCGCGCACTATCCCGCAGAAGCTTCTAGCATGAATCTAAAGGTCATCCCTTGGTTTATTCGCCGCTTTCACTGTCGAGCTGGCCTTTCAGATCATAGCCGCAATCCTACCTATGCACCTATTGCTGCAGTGGCACTCGGTGCTACTGTCATTGAAAAGCATTTTACTTTAAGCAATAGCCTGCCGGGGCCCGATCATGCTTTTGCAATCACACCGCATGAACTTAAAGAGATGGTTCGCGCCATACGCCGCATTGAAGTGATGCAGGGGTCAGGGATTAAAACCATTCATGAAAGCGAAAAAGAATTGCTCACCTTTGCAAGGCGCGGAGTTCAAGCTATCTGTGAAATCAACGCAGGCGATTTTTTAAAAGAAGGGGAAAATATCGATATCCTTCGCCCAGGCAAGCAACTCTTAGGTGTGCACCCAAAATATCTTGCAGAATTGGAAGGGAAACCAGCTAAGCGCAAGATTCCCTTGGGAAGCGGAATCCAAAAAGGGGACTGGTAAGGGAAAGGATGAAGGCTGAAGGATGAAGGATGATGAGAGAAAAGAAGAAAGGATGAAGAAAACGAGCGTTTGGTGTTTGCATTCTGTAACTTCTCTGAATGCTAAGAAATCTATTTTCCCCATAGGGGATTGCGTGGGTAGCCTCGGGTTTCAACCCGAGGTTTATCGAGAAAAAGAGTTGCGCCCCGTCAGGGTCGCAAGAGTTGCTTCGTTTAGCTCCCAAGAAATTAATGGAAATGAATATTTTTTACGCCCTCACGCATATCTTGCGGCTCTAACGAGACGCAAAGCTTTATACTTGTCACCCCGAGTTAAAACTCGGGGCTACCCACGTTTTCCCCTAGTGGGGAATGGATTTAGGCGACAACGTCATTCTGAATTCTGGATTCTGAATTCTGTATCCCTTTTTTTAGAAATATGAAAAGTAACAAGCTTCTAAATTTCACTAACTTGAAAGCTGTTTTGATCGATCTCGACGGCACTATCGCTGATAGCATACCAATTTTATACAACGTCTACGCAACGTTTTTGAAGGAATATGGCCGTCAGGGATCAAAAGAGGAATTTCAAAGTTTAATGGGCCCCTCCCTTATAGAAATTGTAAAAAAAATTAAATTATTACATGAGTTAGATGATAAACTCGATGCGATGATTAAAAAATACTTCCAAATGCTGCTTTGGCATTATTCCCACGATGTCAAACTCTTCGATGGGGTTCGCGAATTTTTAAACTATGCCAATGAAAAAAAACTCAAGCTCGCTCTTGTAACTTCTGCCGGCAAACACTTGAGCGAAGCTTTTTTGAACTCTTGTAATCTTTCTACTCTTTTTGATCTCGTCATGACTGGAGATAAAGTTACAAAAGGCAAGCCATCGCCGGAAATCTATCAAAAGGCATTGCAAGAGCTCAACGTTGCTCCAGAAGAGGCCATAGCCGTGGAAGATTCTCCCAAAGGCATTGAGTCGGCTCTCAATGCAGGTCTTGCTGTTCTTTGTTTTAATCCTATTTCAAAAATCTCTTTTGGAAATCGAGTTCTGCCTGTACACTCGTGGCAAGAAATCCTTAATCTTTTTCAGAATAAAATATGACTCACTATCAGATCCTTCCACTTACCGATGATTTTATTTTTGAGCTCCATGCAGAACCCAACAATATAGCCTTGTCCCCAGGTCTTATTGGAGAAATTGAAGCGGTTTGGGCCAAGGAACAGCAAAAACAGCCCAAAATTTTTAATGGTAAAATCCTCAGCGCTCTAACCTTAGAAAATAATAGGCTAACAGGCGCCTTCGTTGACTACAAAATTTATGTGGCTCAAATGCGCCGTCCCGATTTGTACCCCTTCTTAAAGGTAAATCCCGTTACCATCAGTGGAATCACAATCTCTGGTGATTATATTTTAATGGGGCAGCGTTCAGAAAATGTCTTATACCCGCTTTATCACGAGCTCGCTCCTTCAGGTGGTTTAGATCCTAATTCCTTGATTAACAATAAAATCGACGTCCGCAAACAATTTGAATTGGAGCTTCATGAAGAAACGGGAATTGCGCCAATGCAGGTACGCTGGATTGAACCCTTCGCCCTTATCATCGATCCTAAGACTCACACCCATGAAATTTGTGCTAAAATTTCCTTGGATTCGACTCCATTGCCGGACCTGCATTACCCCAATCAAGAATACCAAAATCTTGTTTGGGTGCCTCAAAATCACCTTCCTCATTTCATAGCCAATCACCACCCCGATAATTTCATTGAGCTTTCCCTTTTTCTTATTCAAAAATTTGTGCTAGAATGATTTCCCGTTAAGAAGGTACCCACTGTGAAATATTCAAATTTAAAGGCTTTTGAAAAACATCTTACTGGATCAAAGCCAAATCACTTCGCTCAAACTTATCTGATTTTGTGCAAAGAAGCCTTTGAGCGCAAAACCGCAGTGGACGCCCTCATCGCTGCCTTTTTTCAAGAAAAAAAAGAGGCTGAATTGGGCGTTAAGCACTTTGAACCGGAACATGCTGAATTAAATGATATTCTACGGGAATTGAACGCCCGCTCTTTTTTTTCAGAGCGTAAATTAGTCATTGTGCATCAGACCGATAAGCCTTTAAAAGCACTCTTAGATGGCTTGTTGGCTTATTTATCCCATCCTAATAAAGACACTTATCTAATCCTGGCGGCTCCATCCATCAATCACGCAACAAATTTTTATAAACAGGCTGAGAAAATAGGCGTTGTTTTGGAGGTTGCTGAAGAAAAACCCTGGGAGAAAGAAAAAACAATGGTGGAATGGGTGCAAGTGAAAGTGGCTTCAGAGGGCAAGCGCATTAACCCGCAAGCCTGCCAGCTCCTTGTTAAGCAAACCGGCACCGACCACGCTCTTATCAGCAGCGAGCTGGAAAAATTATTTTGCTACATCGGATCGCGCAATGAAATTACCTTGCAAGATGTCGGGGCTGTTTGCATCAGCGTCAATTATGAAAATATCTGGCAGCTAGGGGAAGCTCTTTTTCGTAGAGAAGCCGGGACGGCATTGCGCATCAGCAAAGCGTTAATAGCCGACGGCAGCCAGATGCTTGCGCTTTTGCGGCAAATGAGAAGCCAATTTCAAACGGAATATCAAGTGTGCTCTATTCTGGCTAAGGGCGGTCATGCCGGCGATGTCACGCAACAGTTCCCTTATATGCGCGGTCAGATCTTAGAGCGGCATATGCAGATGGCGCGTGAATATGGCATGGAGCGTTTGAATAAAGGACTGCTCACAATCGATGAGACTGAATTAAAAGCAAAGAATGGCAACATCGATCCAGACTTGCTTCTAGAAATGCTATGCATAAAACTTACGACATAAGGACATATTATGGCAGAGAAGCCGGCTTTATTACTTTTACCTAATTTATTAGGCGATCACAAACACCATCAAGTTTTTCTTCCTGCAAGTGTAGATAAAGCTGTCCAGACTTTGGATGGACTCATCGCGGAGAGCGATCCGGCAGGGCGGCGTTTTCTTGGACGCTTCGAAACAAAAAAACCACTTAGAGATATGCCTATCGCTGTTTTTGATGAAAAAACCCCAACAAGCCATCTCGATTTCTTGCTTGATCCCATGAAAAAAGGGGAGCGCTGGGGCTATGTTTCCGATGCAGGCCTTCCTTGCATTGCAGACCCCGGGGCAAAGTTAGTACGCAGAGCCCGTACCCTGGGCATTCCCATCCAAGCCTTTGTGGGGCCTTCAGCGATAGCTCTGGCTTTGATGCTGTCCGGCTTGCCAGGGCAGCGTTTTATGTTTCATGGCTACCTTGATAAAGAACCTGATATGCGGAAAAAAGAGATCGCTAAGCTAGAAAAAACTGCGAAAGCCGATAAAGTCACCCAAATCTTTATCGAGACTCCCTACCGCAACCGCCATTTGCTAGAAACGCTTTTGAGCACTCTTTCCGATAAGACGTGGTTATGCGTTGCTTGGGAGCTGACGATGCCCGATCAAGGCATCCTTTCTCAGCCTGTTTCTGTTTGGAAAAAAAGTCCTTTGCCCAATCTAGATAAGCGTAACGCTATTTTCCTCTTTTCTAGCGACATATAGGATTCACTCAAGTACACACTTCAACCTAGAAAAAAAATTGAACAGCCGGTTGAAAAAAGGTGTGGGAAGTGGCAATGAAAAAATGGAATATTCTTTGAGGTTTACATCCAGATTATTTTCTGGATGGACCATGCAACTCTATTGTTTCGTCATTTTTTAAAGAACGCAGTTGCAATGTCGCAGAAGATGAGTTTTTTGGATCTAGCGTCTCTTTTAAAATTACAAAATCATTTCCTCTTTCCTCAAGAAGATATCGCGCATAGCCTTTTTCATTGCCATACTTTTCCCAAAATTTTGTGCTTGTGCCAATCTGGGTTGTTTTGTATTCGCTGCCATCGGTGAAGATGTACTTTAATTTAAAGCCAACGACTATCATGCCTCCACCTCTCCAGTCAGCTACAGGGTCAATTACTTCAATTTTTGCAATAGATATACAATCAAAGAGTGAAGTCATTTCAATTAGTTCGTTTGTTTCCAGATCCTGCACTACCAAGATATTAGCATAACCTCTGCCAGCTCCTGTCTTTTCTTGACGAAGATCTAGAATCGAATATGGCTTGTCTTCATAGTAACCATGAAATTTAAAAGAATCAGCCTGCAAGGTTACATAATAATCGTTTAATGTAAAACTGACTTCATATTTATCTTCGGAGTTTTTTATGCGAACATGTTTGGCGAAAACGGTGGCAGGATCATCATTAGCAGGGAATTTAGAGGTAAGAGAGGGACCTTGAGCATCAAATTCAAGTCCTGTTTTTAAAATCCTTATTTTAAACCACGATTGGTTATCTTGGTCTAAAATGTATCCTTCTTGAAGAATTTGAAGATCGTCTCCATTAGACAGTAATTCAGAAGGATAAAAAATAGCTCCGCCAGGATTATCAGCATCGATTCGAGCAACTAATAAGTGATTTTCATCTATCTTAAATTCTATATTGTAGGAAAGGAGTTTGGGCAATAGTTGTTGGGTTGTAAATATTACATTTTTAGCTTGATAATCTTTTACTTTAAAAATGCGGGAGTGTATCGAATTTTCTGCAGCAGACGTTGCCGTATATGAAAAAAGAGAGAAAAACCCAAAGAGCATCGATAGAAGAATATGCCGGGAAAATAAACTCATGAAATTAAATCCTATTATTTATAATAAATAAGTTATTTTAATATAAATTGTGTTTTAATTCAATAAAAACTAATGTTTTTTAATTAGATGAGCTCGGAAGCGATGGCATCGTAAAGCAGGATGCCGCGTCTGGTTAAGCATAGGCAATTGTTTCGATATTGAATCAGGCCTTCTTGTTGGAGTTTATCTAAAGTTGTTAGAAACTGAGCATCTAGATCGCCATGCTGTTCCTGGAAGTTTGCCAGATGAACTCCAGCGCATGTTCTTAAAGCGATGACAAAGAGCTCGCGTCTGGCAGCATCAAGAGACAACCTCTCTTCAAAGTCGACCGGGAAGCTGCCTTCATTAAGAATACGTGAATAAGTATTGAGATTGGCAATGTTTCTAAAGCGCGCCCCTTCCCAATAACTGAAAGCCGAAGGACCAAATCCTAAGAAAGGACGTCCCAGCCAATACCCTAAGTTATGTCTGGACATATGATCTCCCTTCGCAAAGGCTGAGATTTCATATTGGTTAAGGCCTGCTTTTTGCAGCGTGTCAATAGCTAATTCATACATGGCTAAGCTAGTGTCTTCATCCGGCATCATTGCCCGTATGGCAGTTTGATGCTTAAAGAAAAGGGCTGTTGGCTCAATCGTCATATTATACAAAGAAAGGTGTGTGATGGGAAGGCTTGATGCTTGCATAAGAGTATGTTGCCAGTCGGCTAGTGTCTGTCCAGGCAGATCATACATAAGATCTATCGAGATATTTTCTAGCCCGGCTTTTTCGGCTAGATAAACGCTTTGAATGGCCTTTTCAGCGTCGTGGGTGCGTGTGAGAATATTGAGCAGTTTATCGTTGAATGTCTGTATGCCGATGCTTAAGCGATTAATGCCTGCCTGAGCATATTGCTGCATTGCTTGAAGAGTGATATTTTCTGGATTGGCTTCCAATGTAATTTCAGGATGGGTGATGATGTTTGCATCCTTATAAATCCAATCCAAAATTTGAGCGATGAATGAGGCTCCCAATAGCGAAGGCGTCCCGCCACCGAAGTATATTGAGACAATTTCTTTTCCTTGCAGCTGAGGCAGCCTAAGACGCCACTCCTTTTGAAATCCTTCGACTAGCTGTTGCTTGCTTTCTTCTTTTTCAGGGATAACGTAGAAATGACAATAAGCGCATTTGCGCGTGCAGAAAGGAATATGAAAATATACCGAAACACGTTCAAAATTTGGTTTTGGACGTGTTTCGGTATATAAACTAATAGGGGATTTTGACATCAGGCTGCATCATTTAGGGGGCAAAAATAAGCGCTGATGTTTTTTACCATTCATTGGCATCGGGATCGATGATGCCTCCACGGCGCCAGCGATTGCGGTCGCTAAAGTAAGATTCATCTTCTTCATCTTCTTCTTTGGCTGTGGCTTCTTCTTCTGGACCATCTTCTTCTTCGCGCTCTTCAATGATTGAGCTTTCAAAGTCGGCTGCTTCAGTATCCATATCGAAGCCGGCATCACTTAATCCGCCGGTTTCGCCCATGTCGATGTCGGGAATTGTCGGCATTTCGGTGTAACCCGTGCGTGCTGTCGCGCGTTTTGGAGTCACGTATTCTTCTGCTTCGCCGCTTTCGCGTAAAAATTGAAGTCTCTCTTTTTCTTCTTCTATTTTATTTTGAATTGCTAGAATTTCTTCTTTATGCTTCACAATATCTTTCTTAGGAACGAGCCCGAGCTTCAACCACTGTTCAAGGTCGTTGAGTTCTATTTCCAGTTTTTTGAGTCGTTCACTTTTGATGTGCTTCATCGCAATCCTAACTTAATATTTGTAAGAAACTTATATCCAGCATATTGAATCATTTGATTCAACTCACATATGTGAATAGTGAATGGTGGAGTAAATCTCTCCATTGCATTAATCATGGCTCAATTTGCCTTTTAAAAACAAGAGTTTTTTTCACGTTTTTCTAAATTTTTCATATCTTATTGTCAATAGAAAACCTAAAAAAAGCGCTTCTGCAATCAAAAAAGCATAGTAATAACTCTCGCCGCCGCTGCCAAAACCGTAGCTATGCAACCCCGTTCCCAAAATATAATTTACTCCATACCACGTGAAGCTAATTGCTTGAAAACCTATAACAGCACCGATGCTGAGTCCAAAATAACGAATGTGTTGAAAGGTAAAGGCATGAATCCAAATTAGGTAAAGGCAGCACGAGATAAATGCCCAAGACTCTTTGGGGTCCCAATCCCAGAAGCGCCCCCAGCTCTCTGCAGCCCAAACACCGCCTAATATTGTGCCGGGGATGAGCAAAGCCGTCCCTAAATACATCGATTGCAAAACAGCCTTGCCGAGCTCTGCCATTAAAGGAGTTTCTTTTCGATTTAGAAGATAACTTATCAGATAAAGATGGCCTAAGATGCAGCATAACGCAAATACGCCATAGCTGCCGACGATCATGAGCACATGAATGATCAGCCAATATTGCGAATCCAAGACAGCCTGAACATTTTCTAGTGAATCATTGACGTTGGCTATTTTTAAGATGGCTAGTAGGGCAAGTGAAACTATGGCCGACGCAATGAGCAAAAGATTGCTTTTTAAAAAGAAACGAAGGACAAGGCTTGCAAGAACGGCAATCCAAGGCACATAAATCACCGTTTCAAACATATTCGAGACAGGCGGCCTTTGCAATATGTAGGCTCTCAAAATAAGCACGAAGGTATGAATTGCGAAAGTTAAAATCAGCAAAATAATGGCTGCGTAAGTCAGGGTTTTGTTGTTTAAGCCGATAGCCAAGCTAAACAGCAAAATGACCGCTAAGTAGAGGAAAATGCAAACTTCAATTAGGGGCATGCGGTAATAAAATTCTTCCATTTTGAGCTGCATAAGCGAAGGATATACCAAAGTTTTTTCTTGCGCTTTTTGATAAGATTTTCCACCCAAAGTAGCATAGCCATCAAGGAGCTGCTTCGCAAGTCGGTTTCTCAATTCCTCAATGGATTTTGAATCCTTTTTCGAATCTGCACTTAGATAAGCTTGCTTAAGTTCTAAATAAGAGGAACGAATCGCTTCAAACAAACCATCAGAATAAAGCGTGAAGTTCTTGGCAGGAAGAAGTGTCTGGCTATTAGGATCAAAGACAGCAACTTCTAAAGCAGCTAGTGAAAACCATTCGCCATTGCGTTTGCCAGGCAAAGCCTTCAGAGTGGTGCCTGCATTGGCTAAGCGCTGCATTAAAGGCGCTTGACTCTCTAAGGTTAAAGCCATTTCTTTTGGCGTTAAGCCTGCTTTGCGCAACTGCTCAACACTTTGGGGTAGTTCAATGTTGCCTTGATACGGCTGCAATAGAGAATATTGCCTCATCTGCCCCAATAGTGTGAGAAAGGCTTCAGCGATGATTTTATCTTGATTTTCTTTTGGGTAGGCTAACGTTTGAAAATTATCTGCAATGGCATATCCAGGCGCTAAATGAGTCCAGGGTGATTCCTTAGGAGCCGTTACAATTTCTAGATGATGATCCTTAAGTGTTACCCAAAGTCCTGCAGCTAGCGGCGTAAGCTCTAGTGTTGCCGAGCCTGTGCGATTTACTGGATCGCGATATTGCTTGAAGAAAAAATAAGGAATAATGCGCGACATGACTGCTAAATTAATTTTTTTATCATGCATCATGGCATTCTGTAACTGGTTAAACGAAAAACGATCCTGCTTTAAGTCTAATTCTAGCTGGGTCTTTAACTCTGCATAGTGAATCCAAAAAAGAGGGGCATCATCCCATTGCTTATGCCCATGAAAATGAAGATTCCAAAGAAAATCACTTGCAGAGCCATTTGCCTTGTGGAATAGCTGAAAATCTGATTCTTTAATGCTTTCACGATGATAAAAGTCATAAAGCCATAAGCGCGCATAAGATTCAAGAGGACGAAAGCGTCCTTTAAATACAACGGGGATCTCTCGCGAGAGATCCTCTGTTGCGGCTAAAGCAAAAAAAGCAAGCAAGCATATTAACAAAAATGCCGATAAAATATTTTTGGTCATGAGTTTGTAAAGTTATTTTTTTTTGAGTCACGTTCGGTATACACTATCAGGAGAAATCTAAATGGAAAAGGACTTTGTTGCATAAATCTGTGAAGAGGATGCCGTTCCTTCAGAACTCAGCTTTTGTTTATCCTTTTTCCCAGGCCTCTCGCTTTCGCTTCGGCCTGGGCTATGTTATTATGGTCCTTCAGACCATTGGTAATCCCATTTTTTTTACAATGCATTATTTTATGGCCTGAAGGGCCTTCATATCATAGCCTAGGCCGAAGCGAAAGCGAGAGGCCTAGGTAATCTAACAGAGAATGTTGAGTTCTGTAAGAACGACATCAGATTTATGCAACAATGCCATGGAAAAGTAAAACTTAAATTATATAAAAGATTCGATGATTTTATTTCAGGTTTCTGAAAGAATCAACTTTTGCATTGCATAAAAGAAAAATTTATGGTAAATTTTTACCCTTAATTATTGCTAAATGTCGTAAGACGAGGATTTTTTATGGAAACCTTTTTATCGCCCCAGTCGGCACCTATAGATCTATTTTTAAATTCTGTTCAAAAAGCACGAACTAACAAAAATGTACTCGTGAGAGAAGTTGCACTGCGTCCAGCTTGCGTTGTCGCTGGCCCGATCATTTCTCTTTCTTCCGTAGGATATCATCTCTTTGCTGCAGGAATCAAAGTTCCTGTTGTGCTTATCAAAATAGCTTCTAGAATAATTCCAATAGGCAGAGATCCAAAAACAGGAAAATGGAAAAGTTTGGATCTTAAATTGCCTAAGGGCTTCGAAGGTAAAGCGATATTGCTTCATGCTTACAAAGTTGCCGGATCGGTGATGAATATTTTTTTCTGCCCAATCGCAGGATTTTCAAGACCTGTATGGTTAATTGAATTTAATAACAAATTAAGAATAGAAAAGCTTATTGAGAACAATTCAATAATTCGCCAGCAACTTAACAATAAAGGTAAAGAAAGATCGGAAAATAAGACTATTGATATTCCCGCTATCTCCCATTCAATTGTCGAGTTCGAACCAAAGAAAGAGGTGATTAATAATACTTCTCAAGTTGCATTGTTGCCTTCAAATTGCGATCAAGGGGGATCGGAATCCACATCTTCTGTGCAGCGAATAGAATTTAACCCAAATGCTTTAAACGCGACCTATGATAGTTCTCTCCAACAACCTCAAGAGGTGCTGCAAAGCTCTTCTAAATCGACTCTTATTCCACAAGATGAAGTTCCAACGGCCCAATCTTCAGTAAATCTCAACGAAGATGCCCAAGGTAATGACACCCAAAATGCAGATTTACAAAATCAATCACCGCCACCCGCTCCTCCATTGTTTTCAGGATCACCCTTTGTTTTAGATCCCCAATCTTCCTCTTCGTCAGCAAACACCCCAATTTCTGAAGAATCTTCAACGCAAACAGCTGGCGGGTCACATGGTCCAGAAATCACTAAAGAAAGAGCTAGTCTCTTCGATGAGATTAGGAAAGGGAAACAGCTGAGAAAAGTTGAAAGAGTTGAACAACAAAATGTTAAGCCGGAGCTATCGGCAGCACAAAAAGTTGCTAGTTCTTTGTTTGCAAACCTTGATGCCGCTGCAAAGAGGCGTAATGATTTGGATGAGAAGCAAAGTGGTGGGACTCAAGTTTCTCAAGATACTCTTGCTAAGTTCCAAGAAGATGAAAAGGATGAAGACTTTAGTAGTGGTTTGAAAACAGATTCTCCCTCAACTGATATTTCAGAAAGCCAAGTCCAGAAGGTGTTAGCTCAAACAGCGGATGATGAGGATGAAGAATGGGAGACCACTCCAGATCCCGTTGGCAGACCAAAGGTAAACCTTGAGCAGATGCGAAATGACGCTAGACAGCAAGTGGTTGTGGATCGACTAAACATAATTGGAGCTGGAGCTAAACCTGGAACTGAACCTGGAAAAAAAAAACCTGACTCAATTCAAAATCCGAACTCACTAGATAGAAATTCTTTGGAAGGAAAGGGAAATCGGAACTCTTTGGAAGGGAAGGGAAATCGCAACTCTTTGAGTGACTCTTTCAGTGCATTGCCTAAACAGATATTTCAAACACCAAGTCAGTCAAGTGCTAAGGAAAATCCATATCTTCCGAAACCGCTACCGGTGCCACCAACGTTACAGAACTCAACAAAACCTCAGCCGGTGGTAACGCCGAAAGCAGGAAATCTAAAAAAGATGTGGGAAAATAAATTAAATCCTTCTGGAGCTCCTACTGTACCTAACTTTGGCGGTAAGGGCGTACCCAAAGTAAAAGGATAATTCCAAGAGTCATCATGAGAGCCCCTGGATAAGTTAACCAGTACTTAGCAGGGTCTTGATTGACGATAATTTGGATGCGTTGGACTGAAGTCTCTTGGGATGGGGAAATATTGGCCAGATAAAAGCGATACCCATCCCAGGTTTCATGCACTTTGTTCATACTGATAGTTTTTTCAACAACGTCGTTATCTTTAAGATCTGTGATAAGCAAGTCGGCTTCGTAGCTATAGGGCTGTGTTGAATTAGCATAGTTGATTTGGCGGGCATCGCGCAGGCGCAGACGATAGGGCAATGGTTTAAAGCTGGGTTGGAAGCGCACGAGATATTTTCCATTAAATATCGGCCATTTTAGTCCCGATCCATAGCGATCATAGGCTAGAGCAATAATCTCTTCTTGAGAACCATTCGAAATTTTTAACCTAACAGCCGGCAAGTTGTCTTCGAGCTTTTGTAGTGGAGGCTTTTGATAAACTGCATGGGTTAAAGGGCACTCGAAGCAAAGGGGTTCTTCATTTAAATGCGCTTCAACTTTCTTTTTAAGGGCTGGATCATCCGCGCTATTAACTAAGAATGAGTAGTAGTTATGAAGAGCCTTTTCCATCGATTCCGTTTCCCAGGTGCCTTGAATTTGCGTCAAATGGATCGCATAGGCCCGCATAAAAGCCGACAAAAGATGCGCCTGTGACGAAGGTGGAAGTGAAGATGGCGCCTCGCTAATTGGCAGCTGATCGCCAAGGGCAAAGATCTGCTGCGTGATCAATTCAAGAGGGTTTTTTGCATGATTTTGCAAAGTTTCAAGCATAGGCCACTTCTCTCTTTTTAAGATCTCCATGATATCTTCGCCTTTCTGCAGAGAGGGTTCAATTTTTTGGATAAGTAAACTTGTCCATAAGCAGCAATTTTTTTCTTTTGATGCGACGCTATTCCAATCCAGAAGGCTAAAGATATCTTTTAAATTATCCGGTAAAGAGGCATGCAAAGGAAAAAGCCAGGTTCCGTGCCGATTCCATAAGTTAAGAAAATCTAAACAGGCAGACGCAAACTCTATTTTTGACTCTTCACAGGCCTTTTTAAAGAGATATAGCGGCGGTGAAAGGAGCGAATCTTTAAGGCAATCTCTTAATTGCCGCTTGTGATGGTGTAAAACAGCAGCTTCTTTTTCTTTGCGTCCAGAAGCGTAAGATCCATAGGGCATCAGCGTTTGGATGGCATAGCCGCCAAAGCCGCTATCGTAAGCAATCAAAGAGTGAAAGCTGTTTTGCTTAAAAGATTGCACCTCGATTTCTCCATGGGCGCTGAAAGCAAAGAGATAAACATCGCGATTAGTATCTTGAAGGAACACTGCACTAGGGTTGCCACTCAAATCGATAGCAACAGCAGCGCCGCCGAGATAAGAGTTAAGATGATTTTGATTTTTTAAAGCATCGTCGCCAGTGAGAGGAATGGAGATGCGAAATTTGCGTTCTTGTTTAGTAAGGTTGCCTTCGACTGATAACACAGCTTCTTCCCATCCAAGTTGAGGAGAGTAGCGCAATTGCAATTTTGCTGAAAGAGTGCCTTGATCCCAGATAAAAGGGGAATTCAAGATGTGTGCTAAAGGAACATCTAAAAGAGTTTCTTGGGTAACAGGGTCTGAAATTTGAATTTTAATTGCCTGAGTGTAGGCTTTGTATGCAGCTGCATTAATATCATCGCATCGAATGGCAAAAAAATCCCAGGGGACGGAGTTAACTAAGGTCGTAGTACTCATCAAACTATCAGATTGTTCTTTATCCCAAGCATTCACCGGAAAGGAGGAAAGGCCAGAAATCCGGGCATGGTCCTGTTTTATCCAGCTATCGAGGTTTTCTTGAGAATGAGGGGTGTAAGCTAAGAGCTGGATTTTTAAATCCGAAAAATTTCCATCATGAGCGTTTAAAAGAGATCTCGGCGTGTGATTTTTTAAAGAATAATAGGCTTTCTTGGTGCTCTCTGGGGTTTCATCCTCGCGTTTTTCCACAAGTAAACTGTAGCTGTCCGGCAGAAAGATCTCTTGAGCGCCGCTGCCTTCCACTAAGCTCATCGTTCCTTGAACCCCATCATAGCTTTTGATGAGCAAACCACCGAAAATCATCAGCAATCCAAGATGCGTGATAAGAAAAGGAATGTGACGCAGTTTAAAAGGCCAGCGCCTTAAGGCTGAAAAGAGGATATTGATAAAAAATCCCCAAAGCAGCCCTTCAAAAACGGGATTGCTATAGGTGAAATAGGCTGCATAGCGATGCGACTCCATTTTCGATTCTAGGAATGTTCCAGCGACTACGAAGAGCGCAGTTGTTCCGATTAATGCGATCGCAAAGTGAATGCTGCCGAGAAACTGAAAACATTTTTTAAGAAATTTCATGAGTTTGATGGGATCTCTTCAATGAGTTCAAAAGTTCTTGCAAAAGCTAAGATTGCTTCTCGATGCTTTTCTATAAGTTCAGGATTTCCAACGGCTTTAATCGTGTAGTCAGCTTGCATTTGCTTTGATAGGGAGCTGAGTTGATTCAAAGCATAATAATGCTCGGAACCAAGCTGCATGCTCCATCCCATGACGGCGACTTCAAGGCCTTGAATTTGTCCCCGGCCTTCAAAGACAACACCACAAAATCCTCCAAACGCTTGCGGAGTGACAGCAATTGTTGTGGGATCCAAGAAATCAAACTGCCTCTTCCATCGGGCGATCTGAGCTGCGGGAGGGATTCTTTCGTTAAAATTGGAGACAGGAAAATTATGGATGGTGATGCGAATGGATTCTTGGTCTTCTTTAATGAGTAATTCACATAAGGGCTTGGTTGTATCGGTGATCGATTCATTCCTGTGAAGATCGTTTAAAATCCAGGCAAGGGGAATTTTGGCTCGATAGATGGGAGCACGTGGATTTGTTTTATCATCTCGTCCCCTGATATTCTGCCAGCGTGAATTTTCTACGGATTCACCATTGGAACATGAAGAGAAATGCAACAAACAGGCGAGGGACAGGGCAAGTGAAGCTGCTTGCGATAGTTTTTTTATCATCATTTCCGTCGTATGTATCGAATTAAGATATCACTAGCATAAGTAAATTTTCATTCTACCACAGAGGACACAGAGAAAACAGGGAGAAGAAAAAGATGAAGGATGAGTAATGAAGATTGGAAAAAAATGAAACGAGAAAAGATCAATTATTTCCGACTACATTATCTTCTCACCTTTTCATTCCCCAGCCTTCATCCTTTCCTCCTCCCTGCAGCTCGGTAGAATGGCGCTATGGAAAATCGTCTTCGAATAACATAAAAGCCGCAATTTATTTATGCAACAAAGTCTTTTCAATAATTGGTTTGTAAGATAAATCTGTAAGTGGAGGACTATATGGGACTCAACACTTTTATTGACTCAGGAACAGCTAATCTTCAGCTGATTGAGGAGCTTTATACCAAATATCTTGAGGATCCCTTGAGCGTGGATCCCTCCTGGTGTGCTATGTTTGAGGCCTTCGACGCTTCGCGCCTTGATTTTCCTGCTCAATCCATTGCTGCTAAAAGCAATGAAAAACAAGAGATCAAAAAAGAAAGGGATTCTTCAGATTGGAGAATCTTCAATCTCATTGAATCTTATCGAACCTATGGCCATCTTTTAGCTCGCATTAACCCTATTGCTACACACTCCATTGAAGAGCCGCTCCAGCTCAGCTTAAAGACTCTCGGCTTCTCTGAACAGGAAGTAGCCAAACAGTTTCCAACTTGCGGCCTTTTAGAACAACCTACAGCTACTCTTGCTGAAATCATCAACGTTCTTAAGGAAATCTACTGCGATAAGATCGGCGTGGAATACATGGGATTGCAGAGTCCGCAACTTGAACATTGGCTGCAAGAGAGAATTGAAAGGACGCGATTTAAAATAGAACTATCAATTGAACAGAAGAAACTCATTCTACAGCATTTAAATAAATCGGAGCTTCTTGAATCCTTTCTGCATACAAAATATGTGGGACAAAAGCGCTTTTCATTAGAGGGCGGCGAAACCCTAATTCCCATGCTTGCCGCTATCATCGAAACAGGAACCCTTCTCGGCTGCGAAGAATTTATTATCGGCATGGCTCATCGCGGCCGCCTAAACGTATTATGCAACATCCTAAATAAATCCTATGCCGACATCTTTTCCGAATTTGATGAAAGCTATATTCCCGATTCTTTTGAAGGCAGCGGCGATGTGAAGTATCATAAAGGATTTTCCTCCGACGTGCAAACAAACGTCGGAAAGAAAGTTCAGGTCCTCCTCACTTCTAATCCGAGCCATCTTGAAGCTGTTGATGCTGTCGTAGAAGGATTGACTTTTGCAAAACAAGTATTAAAGCACGATGATATAGCTAAGGAAAAAGTCCTTCCTATTTTAATCCATGGCGATGCAGCGCTCGCCGGACAAGGGATCGTCTATGAAACGATGCAGCTTTATCAACTTGAAGGCTATTCCACCGGTGGAACAATCCACATCGTGATCAATAATCAGATCGGGTTTACCACTTTGCCTCGCGATACCCGATCGACTTATTACTGCACTGATATCGCCCGCACTTTTGGGGCTCCTGTTTTCCATGTCAATGCTGAAGATCCTGAAGGCTGTATCTATGTCACCAATTTGGCGATAGAGCTGCGCAACAAATTTCATTGCGATGTTTTCATCGATCTGAATTGTTACCGCAAATATGGCCATAATGAGACGGATGAGCCCGCTTTTACTCAGCCTCTTGAGTATCAATTGATTCGCAAAAAACATCCGATCCGAGAAATTTACCGCGATGCCCTTATTCATCAAGGCGTTCTTGAAAAACATATGGCAGAAACTTTGGAGTCAGATTTTAAAAAGGCACTCCAAGAGGAGTTAAAGACGGCAAAGGCTCCTTCAAAAAAGAATCACAAAGATGAAGCCGCTATTCTACAGCCACCGAAGGACAAAAATTTATTCAAGCCCATTGAAACCGGTGTTGATGCTGCCACCTTGCGCCAAATTGCTGAGCGCGCAAGCGCAATCCCTGAAGGATTCAATATCCATCCTAAGCTGCAACATTTGATTAAAGAGCACCTTGCTATGGTCATGGAAGAAGGCAAATTAATCGACTGGGGCATGGGTGAACTTCTAGCCTATGGCTCGCTCCTTTGGGAAGGCACTCCTGTGCGCCTCTCCGGGCAAGATAGCTGCCGAGGCACCTTTAGCCACAGACATGCTGTCTGGGTTGATCAATCTGAAGAAAGAACCTTTATTCCGCTAAAACACCTCAAAAAAGATCAAGGACGCTTTGATGTCATCAATTCGCCCCTGTCTGAATATGCTGTCTTGGGATTCGAATTCGGATATAGCCTTGGAAATCCGTTATCACTCGTTCTTTGGGAAGCGCAGTTTGGCGATTTTTCTAACGGAGCTCAGGTGACCATCGATCAATTTATTTCCACTGCTGAACAAAAATGGGGGCAAAAGATAAGCCTTGTGATGTTACTGCCGCATGGCTACGAAGGACAAGGCCCGGAACACTCTTCTGGCCGCATGGAGCGCTTTTTGGCTCTTTGCGGCGATGATAACATGTTAGTTGTCAACCCTACAACACCGGCGCAATTTTTTCATTTAATCCGCAGACAGATGAAACGCTCCGAGCGCAAACCTCTGATCGTCTTCACGCCGAAAGGATTGCTGCGTCATCCTGAATGCACCAATCCTTTGCAAGATTTTACACAAGGGAGCTTTCAAGAGATTTTGGATGACCCCGCTAAGCCGCAAAATGCCCAGCGCCTTGTTTTATGCAGCGGCAGAGTTTACTACGACCTAATCAAAGAGCGAGCGCAAAGACAAGTGAAAGATCTGGCGATCCTCCGCATTGAACAGCTCTATCCTTTGCACATGGAAAAAATTAAAAGCCTGATCAGCCAATATCCAAAGATTCAAGAATGCTATTGGGTCCAAGAGGAGCCGAGCAATATGGGTGCCTGGGATTTTGTCCGGCCTCTTCTGCGCGAACTTTTGCCAAAGAATCTAGAGCCCAAATATATCGGAAGAGCTCGCAGCGCATCTCCTGGAGCCGGTGCTCACGCCTTGCACAAGCAAGAATATGCAACCATTATGAATGCACTATTTTCCAAACAGCCGCTGCTTTTTGATATGGCAAGCAAACATTAAAAATAGAGGTAAATATTCCATGAAATTAGAGATCAAAGTCCCCGCGATGGGAGAGTCGATTTCTGAGGCAACCATAGGGCAGATTTTTAAGCCTACCGGTACCACTGTTGCCATGGATGACGAGATACTTGAACTCGAAACGGATAAAGTCAACCAGGTATTATATGCTCCTCAAAGCGGTACTGTAACTCTAACGGTATCGCAAAATGACGTTGTAAAAATCGGGCAGGCCATCGGCAGCATTGATTCAGAAGCTGCTGTTAAGCAACAACCTGGCCAAGAAGAAATAAAAAAAGAGGAGCCTAAGCCCAAGCAAGAAGAACAAAGAAAGCCTAAGCCGGAGAAAACTGAACAAAAAACTGAAGAGAAAGCAAAGCCGATCGCTGCTTCAGCACACTCGGCTGTCCGCCAAACTAAAGATGATTTTCTTGCAGGCCTTGCCGAAGCTAAACCTTCAGAAAAGAAAAAAGAAACTACTCAAACTCCTGTGATATCTGGGGAAGTTAAACCAAGCGGTCAAAAAAACGAAACGCGTAAGAAAATTCCTAAAATAAGAAAGGTCATCGCCAGCCGCCTTGTCGAAGTCCAACGCACAACGGCGATGTTGACGACTTTCAATGAAGTCGATATGAGCCAAATCATCGCTCTGCGAGAAAAATATAAGGATTCCTTTGCAAAAAAATACCAGGCCAAGCTGGGCTTTATGTCTTTTTTTGTTAAGGCTAGCGTCTCGGCACTAAAGGCTTTTCCAGAAATCAACTCCTATATCGATGGCGACGACTTCGTACATCGCGAATACTACGATATTGGCATTGCCGTCGGAACAGACCGTGGATTAATTGTCCCTGTGGTACGCAATTGCGATCAACGCTCTTTGGCCGAAGTGGAATCTGCTATCGAACAATTTGCCGCTAAAGCCCGCGATGGAACCATCACCGTCGACGATCTGCAAGGCGGCAGCTTCACTATCACTAATGGAGGCGTTTATGGATCGCTGCTTTCCACACCCATATTGAATCCCCCCCAAAGCGCCATCCTCGGCATGCATAAAATCATGAAGCGCCCCGTTGCCGTCGATGATCAAGTTGTCATCAGGCCAATGATGTACCTTGCCTTAAGTTACGATCACCGCATCGTCGATGGCAAAGAAGCCGTGTCGTTTTTAATCCATATCAAAAACATCTTAGAAGATCCCGCTAGGCTCTTAATTGGAATATAACCTTATGAAAAATGACGCTTATGATGTTGCTGTGATAGGATCGGGGCCGGGAGGCTATGTGGCTGCTATTCGGGCAGCACAGCTTGGATTAAAGACGGTGTGTGTTGAAAAAAGCAAAACCTTAGGAGGCTCTTGCCTCAATGTCGGCTGCATCCCTTCAAAAACACTACTGCAAGATACGGAATGGTACGCCTTCTTGCAAAAAGAAGGCCATAAACATGGCATCATCTCCAAAGAGCTTTCTTTTGATTTCGCTACGATGATGAAACGCAAAGAAGATGTGGTTGCAGGCTTAGTCAACGGCGTGGCTGCTCTCTTTAAACACAACGCTATTACGCGCTTAGAGGGAACCGCACGTTTTGTCTCTGAACATGAGCTTGAGGTAAATCAAGGGACAAATAAGCAGATCATCGAAGCCAAAAATATCATCCTGGCCACTGGATCCGAGCCTATTGCATTGCCGGGACTGCCTTTTGATGAAAAAATCATCCTATCTTCGACCGGCGCTTTGAGCTTACCCAACGTGCCAAAAAAGATGCTAGTCGTCGGCGCCGGCGTGATCGGCGTTGAGCTTGCATCGGTCTACAAAAGGCTAGGAACAGAAGTTGTTATTGTCGAGATGCTAGAGCAGATCTGCATCGCCATGGATCACACCATCAGCAAAATGCTCTTGCAGATCCTGCAAAAGCAAGGTCTTAGCTTTCACTTAAGTGCTAAAGTGGATAAAATCACTCCTAACTCCAATGGAGCGACAGCTTTCATCACTCACGCGGGAAACAATCTTGAAATCAACGCCGATGTCGTCCTTGTGGCTGTTGGAAGGCGTCCCTATACCGCCGGTTTAGACTTAAATAAGGTCAATATTGCCTTAAGCCCAAAAGGCTTTGTCGTTGTGGATAACTCATTTCACACTTCCCAGCCACATATCTACGCCATCGGCGACCTCATCGAAGGACCTATGCTAGCCCACCGAGCTTCTGAAGAGGGCATCGCCGTCGCCGAACTCATCGCCGGCCAAAGGCCTGAAATTAACTACATGGCTATCCCCAACGTCATCTACACTCACCCGGAAGCTGCGGCCGTTGGCATGACAGAAAAAGAGGCTCTTGAGGCGGGGCTGAAACTAAAAATTGGGA
>Ga0207105_1096_pt1 | contig 21804 bp, 14 predicted proteins | sample Alteio_BWMinHeat_77_FD_153569 | JGI IMG/M metagenome (GOLD analysis project Ga0207105, IMG submission 153569) | Enriched cells from forest soil in Barre Woods Harvard Forest LTER site, Petersham, Massachusetts, United States -... | ecosystem: Environmental > Terrestrial > Soil > Temperate forest >... | reverse complement strand
CACCATCGTTCCAAGATATTGTTCAAACGAGGAAGGTATGACTTTTGGCCCCAGGGTGCCGTTATACGCCACCTTTTTATCTCAAACCATGATGGAGTGGCCGAGCGCGCGGTTGCCATATCAATCGAACACGTCAGCGGCCTCGAACTTGATGGCAACGGATCGGAATTTGTCTTTCATGATTCCATGCTTCCTATTGTTATTTCGCATTCGGACCGGGTAACTCTGCGTAATTTTTCGATAGATTATGCAAGCCCGCACATTGTGCAGGCAAAAGTAGTCAGCAAGAACGATGATTTTGTCGATCTCCATATAGATAATCCCACGTCCTACAGAGTGAAAGACGATCACCTGTTCATTTTGGCTGAGGACGACTCTCCTGGATCAGAACGGGTCGCGCGGGGAAGTGTCGTCTTTGATCCCGAGGCAAAGTGGCTTGTTGCCGGGACAGGCGACAACTGGGAGGTTGATAAAACAACAGCTAAAAGGATAGATCGAGATGATGTGCGTCTATTTGGTCTGACACAGCAAACCCGACCGGGTGATGTACTTATACTGTGGAATGGCGATCGTCCCAGTCCAGCAATCCTGGTCAGCCAAAGCCGCCACATCAATATCTCCAGTGCGCAAGTGTATAGCGCGCAGGGTATGGGCCTCATCGCCCAGTACAGTGAAGACATTCATCTCGATAGATTTAATGTCATCTTGAAACCAGGAAGCGGTCGTTACATCTCGACAACCGGGGACGCCGTACATTTTTCGAACTGCCGCGGACAAATCATCGTCGAGAACGGTCTTTTCGAAAACATGCTCGATGACGGAATCAACGTGCATGGCTCATATCTTCGAATAGCTGAAAAATTGGCACCCGATACCCTTGTTCTTGAGTTTGGCCATCCACAAACATTCGGCCTGCCATTTGCATTTTCTGGAGACACACTCCGTTTTGTTCAGCCTAAGACCCTTGAGCCTTATGCCATTGCCAAGGTGGTGGAAATGCATTCACTTGACGACAAACATCTCTGGATACGCTTCACTGAAGCACTTCCTTCGCCTGTGGCGGTTAAGGATGCAGTGGAGAATCTGGCATGGCAGCCTAAGGTAATTTACCGGAACAATCGCATTCGTCATAACCGTGCGCGAGGAGCATTGTTCGGAAGTCAGGCCTCGACTGTTGTGGAAGATAATTTCTTTGATCATTTGTCAGGTCCGGCGCTCCTATTTAACGCAGATGCTTCCGACTGGTTCGAGAATGCTCCTGCTCGCAATGTGCTGGTTAGGCACAACAGATTTCTTGATACAAATATGGGTCCTTATGGCCAAGGCTCCATTTCGATCATCTTCCCGGTTGAAGAAACAAAAGGCGGACAATATTTCAACGCCCGCAACATACGTATCGAGGACAATTCGTTCGAACAGTTCCAAAGGCTACTCTTATACGCCGCTTCGGTGGAAGGCCTGAGTTTCAGGCATAATCGTATTCTTTTTAATCACGACTATCCTACAGATCTACGCGCGGATGCGCCGGTCTTCTCGCTGAGCCACACGCGATGCGTAGACGTATCTCAGAACGTGCTGAAGAGTATCGACCATGCGAGTTTTCCAGATTCCACATTGCTGAGTATCAAAGAACCTGGCACCCCCATTGATACGGCAAGTTGTATCGACAGTTTCCGACCTCTGAACGCTAAGTAGACGAGAATATGTTTTAGGAACTCAGTCAGGGCGAACCTCCGTGCCTCGCAGAACCCTTTGCTCTATTCATCAGACTCGTTGAGGGGTCTGCACATTGCTGTGTTTAGACGCTTCAGCCGATGAGATATTTGCTACCCGGCAAGAACGAAAGCAGCTTGATTCCGAGATAAGTAATCACGAAGGTGGTCAGTGCAATTGTTGGTATGCGCTGGAACGCATTACCGAGCATGGGCGCCAGGTGAGAATGAACTGCGTTGAGTACGATGATGTGCGCCAGATACATGCCGAAGCTCATGCGCGAAAGATAGTCGATTGCTCTCCATAAGAGACTGTCCACGCGATTTCCATGAAGGTTTCGGAAGAGCAGGAATAGCCCTGCGGTCATGATCGCGACGTTCGGCGTGGTGACGTTCCATGTCAACTCAAGGTTCTTTACTCCTTGCACATACCGGAGCCTCAAAAGAAATCCTGCAAGGGTAAAGGCGTAACCGGAAACAACTAACCCGATTGCAATGCAATCTACACGTAACGAAGGCACCATGAGAAACCGCTTGATATAAACGGCAAGTACGACATAGCCGATGAAGCCTGAGAAGTAGCAGAGGGCTGGCGTTGGTTTCCAATAGCACTCGCCCCACACCTCTGGGACAAGAGGTGAATGAAGGGCAGAAAAAGCGTCATATCCCATAGCAAAAGGAAGAGTTCCATGCTCTTCCGGCTTGCCGAGATGATCCATGGCGAGAGCACAGGGGCAATCAGATAGATCGCCATCGGCATATAGACGAACCACAGATGGTCCACCTCGGTGCCGTAGTTGAGCGGGATGTGGGAGATGTTGAGCAACGTGGCCCGAAGAGAGTTCGTTCCTTGTGCGTGGTAATAGAACGCGTAGACCACGCACCAAACGGCGAACGGAATCACCACGCGGGTAAAGCGTTTCTTGTAGAATTTGCGCTCATCTCCGATGGGGAAAAGGAAGAATCCGGAAATCATGACGAAAAGCGGCACGCAGACGCGCAAGAGTGAGTTTGTCCATCCTACTGCCAGGATCCCGCCGTGTGCAGGACGGTTCCGTGTGTTCCTATGTATTCGAACTCTCCTGTGTGGATCTGCATCACCATGTAAATAGCGATGACGCGGAGGAGATCGAAGCCGCGATGCCGGTTTTGGGTGAAAGGAGCTGGGATGTTGACGGGGTGCGCTTTCATTGCTGTGGCGACAATAATTGGAGCTCCCTCGCGAAAAGCGGCGTTTCTGAATCTCGTCACCAAAAACACTCTTTGGTGTAGAGATTGTGTAAAGTTTCCGCGGTCATTCGGCGTGGAGGACCTTAGTAAGGTTCCTCATTCCCAGATCGCCGAGCCACCTGCGCGAGCGGGTTTTATGTCGAATAGCATTCCTACCTACCGATCCGCTCCAGCACGAGGGCCGTGCTGTCGTAGTCGCCGGAGAGCCGCAGCTGTATGCCTGCACCCATCAGTACGGAGCCGGAGACGGTCTGCTCGCCGGTGTACTTCTCCGCATCGAGCGCGTTGACGTGATACATTGCAGCCGGATCCAGGCCGCGTAACCGCACCGTAGGATAGCCCACCTGGTAGCGCATAGAGTGCAAGTAGGCCAGCAGGACGGCCTGCGAATCGTCGCGCGCCACGTACTCAACCTGCGACGCCCCCTCTTCGTTGTTCTGATCGCCCCCCAGGGGCTGGGTGAGCCGGTAGAGGCTGCCTTGCTGCACTGTGGCACGGATCGTCTTGTAGAGCGCGGTAAGCTTCGTGCCGAGAGCAAAATCCTCGTTGGTCCATTTGTTAAGGTTGTTGCCGATGCCAAGGGCACCCTGCATCGCCACCAAAAAGCGGTACTGCAGTGGCGTGGCGCGCCCGTCGAGGTTCGGCACGTCTGTCACCCAGGCCGCCATCGTCTGCGGCGAATAAGCATGGGTGTAGCCGTTCTGGATGCTAAGGCGATCAAGCGCGTCGGTGTTGTCGCTGGGCCAAACCTCGTCAGTAAGTTGCAAGATACCGAGGTCCACGCGTCCGCCGCCACCGGAGCACGACTCGACCTCTAGTTTCGGGTGCTTCTTGCGCAAGCGCCCCAGCACGTCGTAAAGGTTCCGTACGTAGCGAACATAGATTTCCTTCTCCGCGTCGGTGTTGGGGCGGTCATCGCTGCTGCCCGGAGCTGTGTTCCATCCCGGCTCGGACCAGTTGCGGTTGTAATCCCACTTAAGAAATGCGATGTCGTTCTCACTTACGAGCTTGTCGAGCCAGTTGAACATCCACTCTTTTACGTCGGGCCGCGCCAGGTTAAGCAGTAGTTGCTGGCGCTGCTCGGTGTGCTGCCGATTTGGGAATTGCATCGCCCAGTCGGGGTGCTGACGGTAGAGGTCGCTGTCTGGATTCACCATCTCAGGCTCAACCCAGATGCCGAAGTCCATCCCCAACGAGTGCACCTTCTCGATCACCGGCTTCAGGCCGTTGGGAAACTTCTGCTTGTTGAGGTACCAGTCGCCCAGGCCGCGGTGATCGTCGTTGCGCTGACCAAACCATCCGTCATCGATCACAAATCGCTCTACTCCGAGCCTGGCCGCTTTCTCCGCAAGAGCGATCTGAGTCTGGTCGGTAAAGGTCATCTCCGTGGCTTCCCACGAGTTGAAGATGATTGGGCGCGGCTTGGGCGGTGTCGTCGCTGTGCGCATTGGCAGGATCTCGTCGGTCTGGAATCTGTGTTCAATCCGCGAAGCCTCGCCGTTGCCGCCGTCCGTATAGCCCGCGTAGAACTTTGGTGTCTCCAGCGTATCGCCCGCCTTCAGCACCCAGTGAAAGTCGAATGGGTTGTAGCCTCCGGTCACGCGGACAAGGTGTAGGGCGGTCTCCTCCACGGTCATACGCCAGCTTCCGCTCCAGCCCAGCTCGCCGAACCAGACCGGCCCGCTCTCCTCAGTGGTTTCCGCCGTTTTTCCGATGGCGAACCACGGGTTGTTCTGGTGCGAGGTGCTCCCTTTGCGGCTCTCCAGCACGGCAGTTCCCGTCTGCATCGGCTCGGTGTGCAATTGCCACTCTGCGCCCCACATACCGGTGAGCCAGCTTCTTTGGTAGCCGGTGCCCTGCGGCAAGTTCCAGGTGGCTGAGGCCGCCCGCTCGATGCCGAAGGGCTCTTTGCCGGTGTTCTCGAGGCGCGACCACCGGGCGATCACACCCTCCGGGTAGGCATGGTAGTAGAGATGTACGCGCAGAGGCTCGGTCGCGTCCTTGAGTACAATCTCAAGCTCGTTGCTCCCTGTCACCTTTGCGGAGTCGTATTTCAGCACTAGCGTGCGGTCACCGTTCGAAGAGTTAGCCTTGAGCGCGGCCTCGGTGAACAGGCCCGCCCCCCATGCCGGATATTCCAGCGGCGTGGTGCCGATGGGAGGGTCAAAAGATGAGCGCGCGTCATCCATCTTGGCGGCGGGCAATTGGGCGTTCGCCGCAAGCTTCGGTCCCCAGTAGAGTGATTGCAGCATCTCCTCTTCGTTCACGCCGATGGCGTAGGTTTGCCTGCCTGCGTCGATATACCACTGGCGGTGCGCGGCATCCTCGCGCACTGCGGTCTGTCCAAAAAGTAAGGGCGATAAAACAAAGGGCAGCAACACGGTGCAGTATCCGATTGTCATTTTCTCTCCTGGGTCCGGCATGGCCGGTTCAGCTGGGGGTTGCAAGCAATCTCTTGCTCAACCATCCGCGGACCGGTTCGTCTTAATGCTTGAGGCTGGCGTACGCGATGCTGATCCCGGCAGCTGCGAGCAGGAGTGCTGGAAGGGCTCCCTGGGCTCCCGTGGGGTTACTCGTCACAATCCAACTCGCATAGATGTAGATCCCAGAGTCATCTGCTTGAGCAGTGCGCCGGCCCGCCGATGCGCTGCCTGGTCTGCGCAGCTTTCAGCCGCCGATTGCGCGGTGCAAAACCACGAGCCTGCCGTCAGGGTTGCCGTCGCCAGCGAGAACAACACAAGAATCCGTTTTACGTGCATTTACTGTCTCCAAAGCGAGCCCGGATCGATGAGGACCCGGGATCCCAACGCGCATTCACACTATTGAGTGACCTTGAGATCGGCGTGCAGGCTGGCCTTTGAGTCTTCGCCGGCCCACACGTCAAACTCGGACGGTTCCACGATCCATTGCTTCGTCTGCGGATTCCAATACTTGATTTCGTCCTTTCCAAGCGGGAACTTGAGAGTTTTTGTTTCTCCGGGCTGGAGAGCAATGCGCTCGAATCCCTTAAGTTGTCGGACCGGCCGCGATGCTGAACCGTAGCGCTGATGGATATAGATCTGCGCGACGGCATCGCCAGCAACGGAACCCGTGTTGGTCACGTCGACGGAGACTTCCGTTGTTTCGCCAATACCCATGCTGGTTTTGCTCAATTGCAAGTTGGCGAACTTGAAGGTGGAGTAGCTGAGTCCGTAGCCGAAGGGGTAGAGCGGTTTGGAGTTGATGTCCCAGTAGCGCGACGTGAATCGAGGCGCATCCTCGGGCTCGTGCGTGATGGTGTGATTGTAGTAAAGCGGCTCCGAGCCCGCTGTGCGTGGCCAGCTCACGGGCAGTTTCCCGCCAGGGTTCACATCCCCAAAGAGCAGATCCGCCACGGCGTTTCCGCCCTCAGTTCCCGGATACCACGCTTCGAGGATCGCGGGCACATGCTCCGAAGCCCAGCGAATGTCGAGCGGACGACCGCCCTCGAGAACCAGTGTCACCGGCTTCCCGGTTGCTGCTACTGCTTCCAACATCTGTTCCTGGATACCCGGCAGGTCGAGGGTAGCCCGCGATGCCGCTTCCCCATTCATGCTGGCAACTTCTCCCATGACTGCCACGACAACATCGGCGTCTGCGGCCGCAGCCTTCGCCTTTGCGATCCAGTCTGCAATTTCTTCGGGATTGGGAGGAGGAGCGGGCTTTCTGCCGGAGAACATGTCCATGAACCCCGGGTACAGGCGCGCAGGCGCAGGCCCTGCGACAAGGGTGATCTGCGCATCCGGGCCGAGTTTGTTTTTGATTCCGTCAAGCACTGTAACAGGATGGCTTTTTCCGACGGGACCAAACAGGCCTTCAACGGTCCATCCACCCTCAACGTCATGAGCCGAATCTGCCAAAGGACCAATCACGGCAATCTTCTTCAATTTCTTTGACATTGGCAGCGTGCTGTTCTCGTTGCGCAGCAGCACCATGGACCGAGCCGCGAGTTTGCGCTCGAGTGCCAGCCCATCGGGCCGGCTCAAAGTCGCATCGACTTTTGACTCGTCCGCGTAGGGATGTTCGAAGAGGCCCAGATCGTACTTGGCTTCCAGGATCGGCAGAACCATTTCGTCAAGATATTTCTCGCTTACCTTTCCGTCCTTAACAAGCCTGGCAAGATTGTGCGAATAGGTCAGGCTCGCCATATCCATGTTCAGGCCAGCTGTGATCGCCTTGTAGGCCGCATCTTCGCCGTCGCGCGCAAAGCCGTGCGTGACAAGGCTGCCGACAGCAAATGCATCCGAGAGGACGAGGCCCTGGAAACCCCATTCTTTCCTCAGCACATCTGTGAGCAACCAGTGGTTTCCGGTTGCGGGCACTTCGTTTAGATCCATGTACGCGCTCATAAAGCTGCCCGCGCCCGCTTCTTCTGCCGCATGAAAAGGTACGAGGTAGACGTTCTCCATCAGCTCTTCAGGCACATAGACCGAATCGTAGTCGCGGCCACCTTCAGCAGCTCCGTAGCCTGCAAAATGCTTCACGCAGACCAGGACACTGTTTGGCCCGAGCTTTGCGCCCTGGAATCCGCGAACCTGAGCGCGCGCCATTGCGGAACCCAGGAAGGGATCTTCTCCAGCACCCTCCACGATTCGGCCCCAGCGAGCGTCGCGTGCAATATCGACCATGGGAGTGAAGGTCCACTGGATTCCCGCAGCACGCGCATCCTCCGCAGCGAGATGCTGCGCCTGTTCTTCGACCGAGGGGTCCCACGAAGACGCCATAGCCAGCGGAACGGGGAAGACCGTGCGGTATCCATGAATGACATCGAACCCGAAGATGATGGGAATATGCAGACGGGATTTCTCCATGGCGATGTGCTGGAGCCGGTTAATCTCCTTGACATCCATCTGCCAGAGAATCGAACCGACGCCACCGTTGGCAATCAGATCGTCAGGCTTTTCTGTCCCGACTCCAGGCATCACTATTCCTGAAGATTCATTGAGCTGGCCAACCTTCTCCTCGAGTGTCATTTGTTTTAAGAGAGCTGCGGCCTTTTGTTTTGCCTCGTTGCTGAACAAACGATCTTGAGCGCCAGCCGAAGGGATGGTAACGGTCGCCATTGATGCCAATAGCAGGCTCAACGCGTACAACTTTGTCAACCTCATAGCACCTGAGCCCCTGTCCTCACAGTTGAAAGTAAACCTTGTTGGAAGTGAGTTAATCTCAATGTCCGTTCGATAGCAGGCGATTGGCATCTAAAGGATTCCCTCAATAAATGAGTTTCAGTGAAAACTGAATTTGCCGTGAATTGCCGGCGGTTTTGCTGATCTGCCCGAAACCGTTTGTCTTGCTGATCGTGGCCGTGTTGCCGCTCGCATCGGAATGTGTAATCACGCCGAGCGTGTTGGCCGGCAGCCCCATGTTGACGATGTTAAACAAGTTGAAGAATTCCGACCGGAACTGAAGGTCCATGCGCTCGGCGCCGCTGGGGCGGCGCCCGAATGGCGTGTCCTTGATGAACGCGAAGTCGTAGTTGTAGTAAGCCGGCCCGCGGAAGCTGTTACGGCCGAGCGTGCCGAAGCGGCCCTGGTTCGGGCCGGTGCCGCCACCGACAAACACCGGGATGCTGAAGTAGTCGGGGCCATTTCCGCCGCCGTGTCCGAAATAGTCTTTGCGGTCTTTGCCCGCCGTCGAAAGGTGAGGCTTAGCGGTCTGGTCAGGACGATCGACCCCGTTCGATCCTGCTCCGGTCTGCTGAATACCGGAGTAGACCGTGAAGGGCGCTCCGGTATTAATGCTCGACATGACGAGCATCTCCCAGCCGTCGGTAATCAACTTCGGAACGGCGTGGAGGAAATTGACGCTGGCAAGGTGGAGATCCTGTGCAGCGCTGACCGTGAATGCATGCGTGACGTCAAAATTCGAGACCCCCTTTTCGTCATGCGTGTCCAGGGGATTCTGCGAAAGACCCGATACCACGGCGCCGGTATTCCCCGTACCACCCAAAACGAAACTCGTGGTATCGATGGATTTACTCCACGTGTATCCGGCCTGAATTCCAGGACCGCCGTGCCCGACGTTGCCTGAGAGCGACGTTTGCAGCGCGTGATAGGTGGAGTGAGAGTCGTTCATCATCACGTTCTCGACTCCAAATCCACTGACGAAGTTTCCCGCGCTGTCGAAGACCGTGTCTTTGGCAAATTCCGCCGTCGCGCCCGGATATGCGTTCGGGTAGGCAAGCCGCGGAAGGTGCTGCGCGGCGGTGCCTACGTACGCAGCATCTGCCGTCAAGTTTCCGACTTTGCGCTCGAGGCCGAGGGTCCAGGTGAAAAGCCTTCCGTTGCCGAAGCCCGGATCGATACCGCCCAGGTTGAGCGGCGTAATGGTGCTCGATTCTGTCACCGCAGCAAGATCCCGCTGATATCGGTCTACATCCATGATCGTGTTCGACGGAACCGCCTTGGGGTTGTTGGTTGCGAAGATGTTCGTGCCGTCGGGAGTATAAACGTTGGGCAGCTGCGAGGAAGTGATCTGATATCCGTAACTGAACGGCGCGGTTGCAGACGAAACGCGGCGAGGATAGACCGCATACGGCGTGCCTCCGGTCAGCATATTGTCCTGCCAGATGTTGGGCGGGATGACCGTAACGGCGCCGCCGACGTGTGCGGTGAGTTTCTGGGTTGCTTGCCAGGCCGCCTGCACACGCGGCCCCCACCCGTTCCAGTCGGTCTTGTAGCCGGGCTGAGGATTGATCAGGTAGTCCTTTTTGCCGGCCATCGTCCCGAAGCGGCCGGTGCGGTGGGCGCGCTCGGCAATCGGCGTATAGATTTCCCAGCGAACTCCGTAATCGAGCGTAAGTCTCGGCGTTATTTTCCACGTGTCCTGGATCCAGGCGTTGTAGTTTTCGCGGTTGATCGCCGCCGGACCGATGTGCTCTCCGCCCGATGAGAAACTGGCCGCGAGGGCAACATTGTACACAAAGGGACTGCCGATAATAAAGCTCGAGAAGGTGTCGGGCAGCGGATCCCCGACGTGAATATCGTGAGTTCCGCTGGCCGAACTGATGTTCGTGGTGGCATACGCGGTGCCGCCGCCGAAATCATATTCGCCATTTGGACTGATGCCGAAGTACGTAGTGTCGCGATTGATCCGTGCCTCGAATCCAGCCTTGATGGAATGATTGCCGATCGAGTAAGCCACCGACTGGTAGCCCTGGAAGAGGTTGCCGTAGGCCTGCATGACCGAACCGGCGGCGCTATTAAACGCTTCGAACAGCCCATCGTTGAACTTGACGCCAGGATCGGTATAGTCGGTTGTCGGAAATCCCGGCGTCGAACGGATGATGTTGATCATCGACTCGAGGATCAGACGCGGCGAAACTGTGCGCGTATAGGTGCCCACAACATTACGCTGGTGATCGATGTACTGGACCCCGAATTGCGGATCAATAGCTGTCTGATCGGGATTCGTCGTAGGGCCTGTCAAGTTGTTGTAGTTGAACCGCGCAAAAAACTTGTCCTTGGGAGTGAAGTTGTGATCGATCCGAATCGAGAATTGATCGGCGTTGGTGACAACCTTTGATGCCGTTGCATAAGTGTTGATGCCGAAGGAGCCGCTCGGCAGGTTGGGCAGTGGATAGCGCGCCAGGATCGCAGCGATGGATGGATCGACGGGCAGGGCGAGCGTATCGATGCTCTGATCGGGGTATGTAATGAGGTGATATACGACATTGCTGCCCGGCTGCGGCCGCTGAATCGCCGCAGGAACCGGAATTACCTGGGTGGTGCCGAGGACCTGGCGGAATCCCTGGTACTGGGTGAAATAGTACGTCCGATTGCGGCCATCGTAGACATGAGGGATGTAAACCGGGCCGCCATTGGTGAAGCCGAATTCATTGCGGCGGAACGGAGGGATGCGCCCCGGATAAGCTGGGGTGGGATGGTCGAAGTAGTTTCGGGCGTCAAGCGCCGAATTACGCAGAAACTCGAAGAACGAACCGTGGAAACCGCTCGCACCCGAACGCGTGTGGATATTTGTGAAGCCTGCGGCCCCGCGGCCAATGTCAGCCGGCATCCAACCCGAGCTTGAGTCGATACCCTCAACCGCGTCCACATTGAAGTTTGAGAAAGTCGCTCCGCCCATCTCCGGATCGCTGATGTCGGCGTCATCCATGGCAAAGGTAGCTTCGACGCCACGCTGGCCATTGATTGCAAATTGCGCCGTGAAGTTTGTTGCGCCGTTACTGTCGGTCATGGTGCCCGCAGCAAGCAGAAGCAGCGTGGAAAAATCGCGCTTATTGAGCGGGAGCCCACTGACAGCGTGGCTTGAAAGGGCCTCGCCCCCCGTGACGCCTGTCTCCTGCTGCTGTTCTGCAACCTCAATCTCACCGCGGTTCGACAACGTAATCAATTCAACGGGCGCGATAGGCGTCAGGTCAATCGTCTGTGCATAGGCAACCTTCCGCCCCTCGGCCTCCACGGTCAGATTGTATTTCCCCGGCGGCAACCCGGGGAGAGTGAAAGCACCGTCAGGAGCCGTGCTGGCTTCAGCGGTGGCTGCGCCGGTCAGGCGGACCTTGGCGTTCATGACCGGTGCGCTCGCTGAGTTCCGCAAATATCCGTGCCATACGGCGGTTGTGGGCACTTGTGCGGGCAGTGGTATGGCAAACACCAAACCAAGTACCAGGGATTGCGTTGCAAAACGTACGAGTCTCTCGAATATCCGTGTCATCGTGCTGCTCCTGACTGATTGGGAAGTACCGTCGTCGGCTTGATCACGTAGCGGCGAGTCAGCCATGCGCGAACAGGCTCATCGAAATATTTCAATACAAGCCACGCCACAGTGACTTGGAATGGAATCAGTAGAGATATCCATGTCAACTTCACATTCAGGCTCGGGTGCGTCGTCCAGGCAAAGCCCGCAAGAACGTAAACAAACGGAATGTGCGTGATATAGAGCGGATAGGAGAGGTGACCGCTGAACTTGCAGAGGTTAATCATGCCAGAGCCGGCCTTTGAGTGTGCTCCGCAGAGAATGATGAATGGGAAGAGAAAAAGCACGCATGCCGCGTCATATAGGCCGTTCATAGAAAACTCGCCCAGTTTGGGGAAAACTGGCATTTGGAAGCAAACGACAAGAAGAATCGAAAGTACGAGCAATCCCATCTTCGGAAGGCGGATACGGTCATGGATGCGATAGAGCCAGAGACCCATGACAAAGGAGACCGTCAGCCTCAACGGCGCCATCCAGATATTCGGATAGTCCCAGCCTCCATCCAGCGAACCCTTCGAATTCGCAACCCAGACCAGACACAGCCCGGAAACTCCAAAGATGATCCCCAATGTGACTGCACGCAGTCGGCGAAGAATCACGGCGTAAACGATGTTTCCAAGGTATTCCTGCATAAGCGACCAGGCTGGCCCGTTGAGCGCCTGACTCTCGTTGTGCCGTCCCCCGACAGGAGGCGAAGGCAGAAGTAAAAGGGAGGTCACATAGGCCAAAACAAGTATTGGCAAGGCCGTGTGGTTCCTCATCTTGCTGAAAGGATCGAGAACATAGCCAAGGAGTCCGAAAGTTGCGCCCACAAGTACCAGAGGATGAAGCCGGATTAGCCGGATGCGAAAGAACTGGACGATCGACATTTTCGTCCAGCGGTCATCGTATGCATAGGCAACAACAAAACCCGACAACGCGAAGAAAAAGTCGACTGCGAGGTAGGCATGGTGCACCAGGGCAAACGGCCCTCGAAAGAAAAACGTGTAATTGAATACGTGGAATACCACGATAAGGAATGCGGCACTACCTCGCAGGCCGTCCAGCGCTTCGAAGTGCTCTTTTCCGCTACTGGTGCGGTCGAAAACTGCGGGGGCGTTCATCACTCAGTTGCTCCAAGACGTACGGTTGCAGAGCACCTTCACGCGTTTTGCAACGCCAGGTTCTGAATCTCAGTTTTCGACATGGAGGGGTTGGCTCAAGTCTCAGAGACTTCAGCGAACCACAAGACTTGCCAGTAAAGGCGTATCGTCCGAGGAGCCACCGACCATCACCTGATATTCGCCCTTCGTCATACTCCAGACTTTTGTTTCTTCGTCGAAGGTCTGAAGAACACGGTCATCGATCGCAACGGTGATCGAGTGCGATTCGCCAGGTGCAAGCGTTACGCGTTTCCACCCGACAAGTCGTTTGTAGGACTCGTCTGTTCCTTTGGGAAGCCTGGCGTACACCTCAGCAATCTCGGCGCCGGTTCGCTTGCCGGTGTTCTTAACGGTGAAGCGCACAGTTTTAGTAGCTGAATCGACGCTTAGGCCGGAGTATGCGTAGGTGGTGTAAGACAAGCCGAAACCGAAGGGAAACAGTGGCTTCTTATTCTGTGCTTCATACCACTTGTAGCCAACCGCAGGCCCCTCATCGTAGTGGACGGCGTAACCAGCATGAGCCGAAGCATCCGCTGTAGGCGCACCGTTGTCGGCAACATCTCCAGCGCGTACCTGGCTCTCGGATGGAATCTTAGGCGCATCAGGATGCGGAAGATCCGCTTCGCTTTTCGGGAAAGACAGCGGGAGCTTGCCCGCCGGATTGACATCTCCAACGAGCACGTTTGCTAGCGCCTTGTGTCCTGAACTTCCGGCGTACCAAGCCTCGACTACGCCCGCTACTTTGTCGATCCAGGGCATGGTGACGGCGGTGCCAGTTTCGAGCACGACGATGGTGTGAGGATTGGCTGCCGCCACCTGCTCGATCAATGCATCCTGGTTATCCGGAAGCGAAAGGCTCGGCACGTCCATGTCTTCTGCCAGCCACTGATACGCAAAGACAATCGCAAGATCTGCAGACTTGGCGAGGTTCGCAGCCAACTTCGGATCTGTTCCAGGATCGAAATCAATCTTTGCGTTCGGCAGCTTCGTCTGAAGCGCCTTTAAGGGAGAGGTTGAGAACCAAACAGGCTTCTGCCAGATCGTCGCGCCTTTGCCAGGAGGCATGATGGCATTGCCGCCGGGAGGATCGACTTGCGCGGATCCTCCACCGGAGATCATCCCGACGTCGGCATGCCCGCCAATAATCGCAATGGTGTGGACCTTGGATGGATTGATCGGAAGGACCGTCGGGCTGTTCTTCAGCAGAACGATGCTCTTTTCCTCTACTCGCTGGGAGACTTCAAATCCTTTCTCGACATCTACCACGCCCATCTGTGGCGGATCGTCTACTATTCCTGACAGAAACTCGGCATACAGGATTCGGCGTGCATGGTCGTCAATTTCCGACAGCGGAACTTTGCCGGCTTCAACTGCTTCTTTCAACTTTGGACCAAAGAAGTCGGCCATTGGCTGTTCCTGATCAAGACCTGCTGTGGATGCCTTTTCCGTACTGTGTGTTCCACCCCAGTCGGAAATTACAAATCCCTTGAAGCCCCATTCATTCTCGAGCACATGGCGCAGCGTGTAGGAGTTCTCACAACCGAAGTCGCCATTGATCCGGTTGTAGGAACACATCACTGCACCGGGTTTCGCGATGGAAATGGCGATATGAAATGCGAGCAAATCAGATTCCTGCATCGCCCGCTTCGAGATGACGGCGTTCACAAAGAAACGCCCCGTCTCCTGATCATTCATCACATAGTGCTTGATGTCGCCGACCACATGTTGTGCCTGTTCACACTTCATGAGGTTGCCGACGACGGTGCCCGAGAGGAGTGGATCTTCACCCGCATATTCGAAGCTACGTCCATTCCGTGGCTCGCGGGCTAAATCTACCCCGCCTCCCAACGTCATGTTGAACCCTTGCGCTCGGAGCTCCTGGCCGATCACTGTGCCGAATTCGCAGGCCGAGTCAACGTCCCAGCTTGATGTCGCTCCCAAACTCGACGGCATGGCGGTGGAATATCTCCCGTTTGCTCCACTGTCTCTGACCCCATAGCCCGCATCCGAAATCACCAGAGGTGGTATTCCAAGACGCGGTACTCCCTCAACGTATCCCGCTCCGCCGTTTGTCAGATGCGTGAACGGCATCTGCCATTGAGGGGCATGTGCCATTCCATTACCGTGCAAGAGCACTAGTTTTTCATCGAGTGTCAACTGTTTTAGGACTAGCTCTGCCCGATCCTCCGGGGCGAGGACAGGATTCATCCAAGGCCGGTCAGCACTTTGAGCAATCGCGACGGATGCCGCTGACAGGGCCCCAAGGATTGCGGCGAAGATGAAAAAGAGGCGAAAACGGGAGTCCCGATTGAACCTGGGTTTCCGAGAAGTATTCAGGAGAGCGACGAGAGTCATTTGGAGCCTTCCGTTCTGTTTTGAATAACAAACCTGGCGTTCCTGGTATGAAGCTCTTTCAGGTACGTGACTCCGTTTATGACCGAAGTGACCACGCCAGTTGTTTCCTGTTTTCCTTCGGCCATGCGCGCGGAGACTGTAAAGGATTTGTCGTCTTCCGTCTTGATGGTCAGCCGCACCCGCGATCCCGATGCCGCGGTCCACGACACTTCGCATATTCCGCGAGGCAGTTCTGCATTTCCGGCGCGGACAGGTGAGGCCAGATAAATCGTCTGAGTGTCCTTGGCCGCCATCAGAGTGCCCGAAAAGAGCATCGCCAACATGGCAAGCCCACGCATGTACCTCACGGCGGTCTCCTTCTTTAGCGTCAGATTGTGTTGGATTTCCCGCATGCATTCAGGCTAGGCAAGTCTGGACCCTATTTAAAAGGTCCATCGTGCATCAGACATGGCACTAAGAGTGAAAGCTATTTATTTACATCTAGATAGGCTCCATGACGGAGGCGGCTCAAGGGAATGTATCATACAGGGATTTCGCCCCAAAAAAGAGGGTCACCAAGTCTGGACGGCAACAACCGTGGGTGCGCCGGAATGACCTTCATGACGTTCGCTTCAATTACGGCTTCGAGGTTCAATTTGTCCCAGTTCTCCGGAGCTTTTTGCAGCACTGCATCCAGGTACGCTTGATTGGAGACGACCTCGCTTGCAGCTTCGGTTCCTTCCCCAAAATGCCGGCAAGTATGATGACAGGTTCTCCGGTGACGTTGTCATGAAGTCTCGCGACTACGACGTAGTCGCGTGAAAGGCTCTCGCCCGGACCTGCCATTGAAGCGTCTAGAACCTTCTGCGAACCTGCGAGTACCGTTCGCATACACAGCTGCTCTAGCCACTACGTCGGGGCATCCAGCCATTCTAAAAGTGGGTTCAGGGGCTCTTTGATTTGGCTATTGCTTATAAATACGCGACTCCCAAGGAGCAAGATTGAGGGTTCGGGTGTTGGCTTGATCGGATGTGGGGATGTCAGAAAGCAGGAGCTTGCCAGCTGTGAGATTGTTTGGCAGCGTGTAAGTGACTGAAGTAGATCTGAAGTTTTCAACCACTAGGTACTTCTCGTCGCCCAGCGTGCGGGTGTAGGCGAAGACGTGGGGATGCTGCGGGTCAAGGTCTTCGAAGTCGCCATAGACGAAGGCCAGGGTGTGAGCGCGTAGAGCGACGAGAGCGCGGACGTAGTTGAGGACGGAGGCAGGGTCGGATTCTTCCTGGGCGGCGTTGATCTGCTGGTAGTTGGGATTGACGGCGAGCCATGGGTGGGTGCTGGTGGTGAAGCCGGCCTGGGGGGGGCTATCCCACTGCATGGGGGTGCGGGCGTTGTCGCGGGCGACCTTCGCCTCGGCGCTAAGGAAAGCCTGCGCTGAGACTTTGCCGGTGTCAACGAGAGCCTTGTAGGCGTTCTTTACGGCTATGTCGTCATAGTCGGCGAGCGTCTTAAAGGGGAAGTCCGTCATCCCGAGCTCGTCACCTTCGAAAAGGAAGGGCGTGCCGCGAAGGGTGAGAATCATGGTCTCGAAGAGCTTGGCGGACGGAACGCGCATTGCGGGCGAGTCGTCACCAAAGGTCGAGACGATCCGCGGATTGTCGTGGTTGGAGAGGAAGACAGTGTCCCAGTCGTGCTTGGTCAGAACCCTGGCATGGCTGTCGTAAATCGCCTTGAGTTCGGGAACGGACCAGGGGCCAAGCGTGCTGAGACCAAAGTCGGAGCGGCCCAGCTTAATCGCGTCGAAGCTGAAGATCATGTTGAGCTCGTGCCGGCGGTCGTCGACCAGATTGCCGGTCTGTGCAAGCGTGGTCCCGGTGGCCTCGCCTACCGACATGTCGTCGTACTTCGAGAGCACCTCGTGGTCCATCTCGCGAAGGTACTCGGCGAGGTGGGGGCCATTGGCGTAGGCGTTCGGCGGCGCTTTGAGCTGTTCGGGCGTGAGGTCGGGCATGCCAGTGGGCTTTGAGATCAGCGGGATCACGTCCATCCGGAAACCCGAGACGCCCTTATCCAGCCAAAAGCGCATCAGCGAGAAGACCTCTTCGCGGACCTTTGGGTTAGCCCAGTTGAGATCGGGCTGCTTAGCGGTAAAGTAGTGAAGGTAGTACTCGTCCGTCTTCGGGTCGAGCGTCCAGGCGGAGCCAGAGAAGTACGACGGGTAGTTGTTAGGCGGGGTGCGGGTGCCGTCGGGTGCGGTATGACCCGGCCGCCAGATGTAGAAGTCGCGGTACGGATTTGTCTTGCTCGACTGCGACTCGACGAACCACTTGTTTTCATCGGATGTATGGTTCACGACGAGGTCGATGATTAGCCGCATGTGGCGCTGCTTGATGCCGGCAAGCAGCGCGTCAAAGTCGTCCATGGTGCCGAACTCCGTCATCACCTTGCGGTAGTCGCGGATGTCGTATCCATTGTCGACGTTGGGCGAGTCGAAGTGAGGGCTGAGCCAGAGGACGTTGACGCCGAGCTTCTGCAGGTAGTCGAGCTTGGAGGTGATGCCAGGCAGATCTCCGATGCCGTCACCGTTCGAGTCTTTGAAAGAGCGCGGGTAAATCTGGTACACGACGGCTTCCTTCCACCATTTGGGCTCATAACCGTTAATGAGTCTCTGGGCAGGAGCGGGAACACCAAGCGAGAGCAAGCCGCCAACGATGGCGATACGTAGTAAGGTGAGCTTGTAGCGCAGGTACCAGCGCACGCATAAGATGATCACCTCGCGGTCGAAATGCCGCCCTCGAAACAACTTCTCGACGCTATTCAGTTCGCTCACCGTTGATCCTCAATTCTCCAAGAGCCACTCTAACCGACGAGGCGGGCTGTTTGCACCAGAGCCCACTGCCCTGGGATTTGCGATGAAAATGGCGAGATGAAATGCGAGCAAATCAGATTCCTGCATCGCCCGCTTCGAGATGACGGAGTTCACAAAGAAATGCCCCGTTTTCATGATCATTCGTCACATAGTGCTCGATGTCGCCGGCCACATGTTGCGCCTGTTCACACTTCATAAGGTTGCCGACGACGGTGCCCGAGAGGAGTGGATCTTCACCCGCATACGCTAGAGGGGAACTCTGGACGCTTACAGGTATCTTGCCGGATCCTCCGGAGATCTCAGGAACACACTCAGATTAGGAGGAGCCGATTGTTTTTATAAGCTGCATCGTGCATTAGACGGTGCAGGGGTATGTATAAGTGTCGTATTTGCAATTCAATAAGGAAGAAACGGGGCGCGGTTTTGAGGCGTGTATGATACAGCCTTTTTGGTATGAAAACGTCTTACCACGTCTCCACAGCAACAACCGTTGGCGGTCCGGGGTGGCCTTCGATCACATTCGCTTCTATGACGGCCTCTAGATTCAGTTGGTCCCAGTTCTTCGGAGCCTTCTGTAGAACTCCTCCTCGACCGAATGAAGAATCGCTCCACGCGGGAATGGTATCTGCGATCGGCCGTTGAGCATGAATGGAGACGGAATGTCCTCGTTCATCAGGTTTCAAGCCGAGTGCAGGAGCGTCAAGGCAAAGCCCTCTCGAATTTTTCCAGAGCACTTCCGAACCTCATATTTAAGTGTCGGGACGTCACTGGGACGATAAGACCGAGGACATCACAGCGGCTTGCGTTGAGGCATGACTGGAGTCAATAAATCTGACAGTCCGATGTTGCGGTACATTTCCGTGCGAACGCGATCGGCCACTCCATTGACGATTTCTGCACCGTCTTGTGTGGGGTCGATGTGGACACGGAAGGGACGCTTGCCGAAAGGCATGTCCACCACTCTGACGATAGCTTTGGCGACATCAGCCACATCGGCATCGGGGGGCGCGGTAGCAGCGAACCCCTTCATAATGTCGTCGCCGAGGTGAGCGTAAGGGCCGTTGTCGTATTCGGCTTGGCGTGTCTTGTCTGCAGGTGAGCCAGCGTGTGCGAAATGGTTTGTGCCGGAGGTGAAAGCACCGGGAACGATGATGGACGTCTCAATACCCCAGCGATTCAGTTCTGCGGCATAGCTGACAGCGAGCGCGTCCATAGCCGCCTTTGCCGCGAAGTAAGGCGCGAGGTATGGCGGCGTGCCTCCGCGTGTGCTGGTGCTTCCGACCCAGAGAACCAATCCGTTTTTCTGCTGGCGCAGTTGTGGGAGTGCAGCGCGGTTGACGCGTTGTGTGCTGAGCACGTTGGTGTCGAAGACCTGCATTAGCTGCTCGGGAGTGAAGGCTTCGGCTGCGCCGAAAACCATGTGTCCGGCGTTGTGGATGACGACGTCGAGACGACCGTCCTTCTCAACGATGGTTTTGATGGCCTGGTCGGCTGATTCCTGAGAGGCGACGTCGAGTTCGATAGTGCGGAGGTGCACCTTGTTCTCTGCTGCGAACTTTTGAGCAGCTTCTACCTGCACTGCGTTGCGGCCTGTGGTTTCGCGCATGCTGGCGTAGACGGTGTGTCCTGCGATAGCGAGAGCGTGAGCCGCGAGGGAGCCAAAACCGCTCGATGCTCCTGTGATGACGATGACGTTCTTCATTACCAGTCTCCTATGCGGCCCGTTAGACCTGCGTGAATGTGATGGCTGCGTGCGAGCGGTGCGGACTTCTTATGCGAAGCCGCCATTTGCGCGAAGCACCTGCGCGTTGACCCACCCGCCATCGGGTCCGGCAAGGAAGGAGACGGCGCTTGCGATATCCTCCGGCTGGCCGAGGCGCTCAAGTGGCGCCATGCTGCTGATCTGCTTGATCTGCTCTTCGGTCTTGCCGTCCAGGAAGAGTTCGGTCCCGACGGGTCCAGGCGCAATGGCGTTGACTGTAATTCTGTGTCCCCGGAGTTCGTTGGCCAGGACGTGGACGAGACCTTCGACGCCTGCCTTGGAGGCAATGTAGGGGCCGTAGGCGGGGAAGTTCTTAGCGAGGACGCTGCTGGAGAAGGCGATGATACGGCCTCCCTCGGCGACGTGCTGCGCTGCCTGCGAGAAGACGAGGAAGGTTCCGCGGAGGTTGGTGGCGATGACCTTGTCGAATGTTTCAACGTCGCCCTTGGCAATGGGTGAAAGTGGCATGATACCCGCGTTGTTGACGACGACGTCGATTTGCCCGAAGGCCTTGATGGTCTTCTCGAAGAGTTGCTTGACGTCTTCAGGGTTGGCGACGTCAGCCGGGATGGCGAGGGCGCGGCCTCCAGCACTGGTGATCTCGTTGACGACCTCTTCTGCCTTGGCCGCATTGCCGGCAAAGTTGATGACTACGCCGAAGCCGTCAGCTGCGAGGCGAAGAGCGATGGTGCGTCCAATGCCGCGGGATGCGCCGGTTACGATAGCTGTTTTTCTCATGGTGGTTCTCCTTTTGGGCGGCTTCTTCGAACTTGAAGTCCGCCGCTGAAAAGAGATTGAACTTTCCGGAGTCATACGTCCAATGCATAGTGCTAATATGCATTATGCGTGTGACGCAGCTACGCCAGGCCGACCTGAACCTTCTTGTTGTTTTCTCGGTGCTTGCTGAGGAGCGCAACGTATCGCTTGCCGCCAAGCGGTTGCTATTGAGCCAGCCTGCAGTGAGCCGTGCCCTCCAGAGGATGCGGGATACATTTCACGATGATCTGCTGGTGCGCACTGCAAAGGGCTATGAGCCTACGCCGCAAGGGGAGCGCGTGCTCCAGGAGCTTGAGGTGATGTTGCCGAAATTGGATCGACTCATTTCGGGTTCGACCTTTGACCCGGCGACAGAACTTTGTTCCTTCCGGCTTGCGGCAACGGACAATGCGACCTCGATCATCGCGCCGATTCTATGCCGCGAGGTTTTGCCAGCCGCGAAACAGGTCCGCTTTACCTTCGCAAGTTGGAGAGGCGATGTCTTCGAGGATTTGAGTCACGGTCGACTCGACCTTGCTTTGATTGGCGATGAAGGTCATGTGCCTTCGCCTTTAATGACCGAGGTCATTTACGAGGAAGAACTCGTCTGCATTGTCGCGGAAGATGCTCCCTACCAGCGTCAACTCACACTCAAACAATATCTCGCGGCTGAGCACATCGGTGTCGATGTCGTGGAAGGTTCGCAGCATATACCTGAGAAGCGTCTAGCAGCGCATGGCCATCGCCGTCGAACCGTGATCACGCTACCATATTTCGGCGCGGCTACGCGGTGCATTCCTGGAACCAAACTGATCCTCACCGCACCCCAACGATTCGCAAGAGCTGAGGCCGAAAATCGCAAAATCAGAGTTCTAAAGGCGCCGAGTGAGATGACCGGCTTCAAGTATCTGATGATCTGGCATCCGAGAGTCAATACCGATGCCGCGCATGCATGGCTTCGGAGCGAGATCAGAAGAATCGGTCAGACGATAAGTACGTGATCCTCACGGCGAACGGTTGCTGCTTCCGACGGTAGGATTCTCAATGACTTGAGGGCGGAGTCAGATCTTAGCCGAAAATAATAATCAGATTGATTCCTGCCGTTGACTCTCTTGTCGCGCGGCAGAAGAATGGGGTGAAGATGGCGTCCAGGATGGCACAGATCAAGTCTCGGACAGTGTCGGACGCGTTGTGGAGCAGGATCGAGCGGCTGGTTCCAAAGCCCAAACGAGAGCGCGGGCGGAAATACCACTTCCGCCAAACGCGTTT